>OLGF01001218.1_pt1 | contig 28596 bp, 25 predicted proteins | sample 1604971 | NCBI WGS metagenome assembly OLGF01 (sample SAMEA3888902, study PRJEB22519) | human gut metagenome | biome: human gut; feature: human-associated habitat; material: faeces | place: Denmark | collected 2011 | reverse complement strand
CCATTTATGACCGGCACAATATGGACGCCCTGGAGTATACGACGGATGAAACAACCGGAAGAAATACATTTTTTTGCACCAGGAACGACAGCGCGGAGATTTGGAATAAATTTACGCAGACTTATTTTTTGACAGGCGAAGAACCGACCGGGTACGCCCGCCGAGAGTGCAGCCTTAATGTGTCTGTGCCGGAAGCTGACAATCCGTATGAGGCCATGGAAACCGCATCGCGCAAGGAAATGGAATCCTACAAGCCGACGGAAAGTTTGACATGCTCTGTGTCTCGCCGGCTTGTTTACCGCAAAGACTACCGTCTAGGCGATTTTTGCACGGTGGTTGCGCCAGAAATTAACATGCTGTCAAACATGGAGATTGTATCTGTAGATACTGTCGTTGGGCAGACGGATACAAATTTTGTGGTCACGTTTGGCGAGAGCAGACCGACGAGATTCGACATGATAAAAAGGAGCTGAAGCAAAATGCTTGAAAAGGGCTGGCCGTGGGATAGCGCCGAAGGAGACACGCGCGAATACGGCGCGCAGGAAATCGCTGACGCGTTTACATCCTTCATAAAAAACGGGGTACTGGACGCGGAAGCGGATTTCCTGCTGACGCCGCAGAGCGGGAACACCCTGCGGATTTCCAGCGGTACCGCCTGGATAAATGGGCGTATGTTGAAGTTGGACGGATTTGAGGACATCGCAATCCCGTATGTTTCCGCATCGGAGACGCCGCGATACGGCGTTTTAGGGCTGCTCCTGCGCCCTGATGTCGACCATCGGGATTTTACGTTTTTTTACATGCCACCGGACGGGAACGAACTTCCGGCGCTGGGGGAAAACGAAATCGCTATTGCAAAAATCAGGTACGATCGCGGAACTCCGGCGATTTCTGAGGACCATATCATCCGGGACGTGGAGCGGGCGTATACCACGAATCCCTACTATGACAAAAAAGGCATTACCATGGAATTTTTAAATGAGGTGGTGAGCAGCTACATGGAGTTTACGCCGGAAGGGATTGCAATCTACGACGGCCCGGCGAGCGACACCGGCAGGAAAATGGTTTTTGGCTATGACGTGGTGGAAAAGGCACTAAGAATAGTGGGAGAATTTACGTCAACGCCTAGAGATATTAATGGTTTTATTTTAGAAACTAAAGTTGGAGAGGTTTCTTTCGTTGAGAATGATGAGTCTATAAAAAAGGTTTCCGGGATAGGGGTGCAAGACGTATCCGGGAATGTTAGGGCCATCATCGGAGCGTCAAAGCCGATTGACACAGCACTTAGTGACGCCGTTAGTGCCTACATGTGCGCGGACGGTCAGATAACGATAGAATCCTTACCAAAGGTGAATAGGATAAATGCGGCGGCGGGAAAACATTATTTTAAGGGAAAGGTGCGTGTGGTTGTCGAAAAAATATTTTTGAAAGAAGAAGGAAAAAGAGGAATTTCCCTCTTGACGAATGAGGAAAACAGCGCTATAATCTTTTTTGTCAGTTGGGGAGCCAACTGCAAGGTATGTTTTAAATTTCCGGTGATTATGGCGAGAAGGTCCCACCTGTTCCCATCCCGAACACAGAAGTTAAGCTTCTCCGCGTCGAAAGTACCTGGCTGGTGACGGCCCGGGAGGATAGTTCATCGCCGGATTCCATGAAAAGCCTGTCGTGTAAAACGACAGGCTTTTCTTTGCGCTTTTTGGGGGAAAGAGGGAGGAGGAACGGGAGGCAACCCCTCAGTCCGCTGCGGCGGCCAGCTCCCCTTACACAGGGGAGCCGAGGGGGAAGAACGTGTCTGCCGCTTGTTGTTTATCTGAGGGCAGGAGCAGTGGAGCTGTTTGAGGAGCAGCTTATCCAGATTATTCAGGCTCGTTGGCAAACCACTTTACATAAACCTATTGACGCTGTCCAAGGGAAAGATAAAAGAAAAGATATTTTACCGCAGAAGGTGAATACAGATTACTTCCGAATCTACACTTAAAGTAGTATTTGACGATGAAATAAATACTTTCGGTGTATGCAGGAGATACGGACAGAATGATCGCGCGGGAATTATACACTGAAAGTATTATAGATGCACTGAAAGTAGCAAAAAGAAGTCGAGAATAAGGCGGGACAGAAGCGAGAATGCAGCAAAAAATGGAATAAGGCGGGACAGAGACGAGAATGCAGCAAAAAATGGAATAAGGCGGGACGGAAGCGGGAATGCAGCAAAAAATGAAATAAGGCGGGACGGAAGTGAGAATGTGACAGAAAATGAAATAAGGCGGGACGGAAGCGAGAATGCGGCATAAAATTGAAACAAGTCGGAAACAGGTTGGCGAAGAAGATTTGTAACAAATGGCGGGCGGGGAAGGGGAATAGGGCGGGAAGGAGCGGCGAAAAATGCCTGAAAACAGGAGAAAAGAAGGGAAGAGAGTGTTGTCATAATTCTGTAATAAATTTTGCGGAAAACACTTGACAGAGATGTGACGGAAGTGTTACAATATAGTCGAGGTTAAGAACCCATACAAGCCTGTGAGTTCTTGACGGACGTGGCGCAGCCGAGCCGGGGGAACCGGATCGGGCGCGAAGGCGAAAGCAGCCCCGGTTGTTCACAGCTTGACGGGGGGAGGATTGTTTCAGAATTGTAACAGATGCTGAGACAAATGCTTTACAATTTTGCGTATCTGTGCTATGATAGTGCAGGATTCACAAGGCTTGGTTCCAAAAAATTTCGAAAGGGGAAAACCACAATGAAAAAGACTCTTGCGATCGTGCTTGCACTGGCTATGGTGCTTTGCATGATCCCCGCGGCCTTTGCTGCGACCACCCAGGTGATCACGGATAAGAACTACAGCATCATTACGGTTGTTGATGCGGAATCCAATGCGAAACTGGGCGAGGCTACCAACGCGAATTCTGTTACCGCTAAGTACGACTATGAAGCCATCAAGGCTGTTGTCACCGGTAAGTTCACTGAGGACAAGAAGATGGCTCTTGTTAAAGTTAATGGCTTTGAATCTTTCAGCGATATCACTTCTGTTACCGTTGATGGTAAGGATCTGAAGGTCAACGAGCTCGCTGCTTACTACAGCCAGGTTGGCTTCAATGGCAACACGGTCACCTTCCCTGTTGAGCTGACCAAGGCCGGCTATACCGATTCTTACCTCATCACCGTCAAGGGTAAGATTGGCGCTGTGGAGACCACTGAGACCGCTAAGATCTCTGTGACTCTGAAGAACACCGCGGACTACAAGAACGCCAAGACCGCTGTCATCAAGTCCATCTCTAGCAACCAGAAGGACATGGATGCCTACATCGTTGGCTCCAAGATCTACCTGGATCTGGCTGAGAAGGACGAGGCGACCGGCCTGAACGGCAAGACCGTCGACATCACCTTCGGCGATGAGAACGGTGCTAACTTCACCAAGGTGACCTGGGCTTCCGATCCGGCGAAGGTTCTGAAGCTCGTCAAGGAAGTTAAGCTTGACAAGTCCACCGCTACCTACTACACCGCTCCCGAGAACATGGACAAGAAGACCAAGTTGTCCTTCAAGCTCGAGACCTCTGATGCGATCTACGAGACCAAGGAGTACACGGTTGTGGTTCGTACCGGTGTTGTCGAGGCTGACCCCAAGGGCATCTACTTTGCTGAGTCCACCAAGACCATCAAGGTCGGCGAGTCCTTTGCTCCCGTCGTGATGGGCGTTGCGACCGGCAAGAAGGTCAACGCGGACATCCTGCCCGGCACCAAGACTGATCTCCAGGTCATCGACATTGATGACAAGAAGGTCATCGGCACCAAGGAAGGCGTTGCGTACATCACCGCTACCTATCAGGCTGTTGGTCAGAATAAGCCCTACACCTCTTCTTCCATGAAGATCATCGTGACCGAGGGTGAAGTTGCTCCCGCCGAAGGCACCACCACCTACTATGTCACCTGCCGTACCCTGAACGTCCGCAAGGGCGCCGGCACCTCCTATGCGAAGGCTGGCAAGCTGCACCGCGGCGACAAGGTTGAGGTTGTGTCCATCTCCAAGAACTGGGCCAAGCTCGCCAACGGCACCTACGTTTCCGCCAAGTACATCGCGAAGTAATTGGTGCAAGCGCCGGAACCAAGCTGTGAATAAGGAGACCTCCCGCAGAAATGCGGGGGGTCTTTCTTTTTGCTTTGCAGCGACACTCAAAGCAGCAAAGCTGTACTGAAAGTATGTATTTAGAGAGAAATATATACCGAAAGAATTATAGTAACAACTTAAAGTAGTAAAATAAAACTTACAGTATATATTACAAGAAAAAACGTGCCAAAGATGTACTGAAAGAATCATAAAGCTACTATGAGTATTGCTGACAAAAAGACTGGCATACTGCTGAAAGGTTCAACATACTACTTGTAGTACATATTGGGAGCAATGTAGTACACTAAAAGTATTAAATCAATACTGAAAGTAGCGTGAAATATTTCAAACCAAAATGACCCCCGCCTTTGCACTGAAACAGCAGAAAAGGCGGGGGTCGTTGTAAACGATCAATCGGGGCGGATCATCGTGACCTGAACTTTTTCGTTTTTGACGTCCAGCGCGTGAATCCAAACCGTGATGACGTCGCCGACGGAGAGCTTCGCGCCCTCGGCAAACTGCGACTTATGCAGCAGCACATTGCCGCCCGCGTAGCCGATGTCCACAAACACGCCGTAGGGCATGAGGTCGCGAACCGTGGCGTTGTAGCGCTGCCCGACCGCCAGATCGCGGAAGTTTTCCACGACCATCGGGCGCTGGGAGAACAGGTTGGTGGGATCGGCCCACGCCCAGCCGCTCCTGGCGGGGGCGGCAGGTTTTTTCGCGGAAGAAACCGGCTTTTTTTCCGTGGGAGCGGCGGCGCGGCGGGCTAAAATGTCGTCCACTGGTTCGGCCAGCTCGCACTGGTAGGAATCGCCGCAGGTGTTCTGCGAAAGAATGCGCACCTGCGCGGTGAGACCGTGGAACTCCAAAGCCTTGTGACCGCTCAGGCGCTTGGCGGAAACCGTGCCGAGCAGGCCGTTTTCGCTCTCGCACTTGACCGCCTTGGCAGCGGTGGTGCCGGTGAAACGCATCGCGACCACTTTGCCCAGCGGGGAATCGGCTTCGGGCGCGGATTCCTCCGCAGCGGGAATCGTTTCGACGGCAGGGGTTTCCTCAGGGGCGCTGCAAGGCATCTCAGGCACGTTTTCAGCGGGGAGGGAGTTCTGCTCAGGCGCTGCGGCGGGAGCCTCGGCGGGGGCGTCAGGCGCCTCTACGAGCGAGAGCTGATAGCCTTCGCCGGTGCGGCTCTTTCCGTCCACGCGGACGAGCACCACCTGCCCCAGCAGATCCTTGGGCGTGCGCCCGCCCAGCTTGGCGCGGGAAACCGTGCCGACCGCGTCCGTGCCGTCAATGCGGCCGCGCACGCCGCGGCTGGCGGTGCGCTCCGTGGGCAGGAAGGTGCAGAGCGCCCCTGCCTGAAGCTCCGCTGCGGGGGCTTTTTCAGCAGGCTTGGGTTCGACGGGCTGCGCAGCTTCCTTCGGCGCGGGTTCCGGCTCTTTCTGAACCGGAGTCTTCGCAGGCTCGACAGGCGCGGGCTCCGCAGGAAGCGCAGCGCTCTCTGCCGGAATCTCGGCAGGCTGTGCATCGAAGGACTCTTCCTCATCGTCCTCGGCGGTGAGCAGATCCTCGGCGCTGATGGCGTTGGGGTTGAGCCAGCTGTTGTCCGGCTTGCAGAGGATGCGCGCGTTGGTGTACGCCCAGGGCAGCAGCAGGATGGTCTCCGGGACGTAAAAGCCGTCGCGGCGGGAGAGCACCAGCGCAAAATCCGGAGGGGAGATGTAGTCCGCGGAAAGATAGATGGGCATCAGAAACTGAATCTGCCCTTCGTAGCAGATGCGCTTGCTGCCGACATATTCCACTCCGGCGGGGCGATACTGCGGCACGACGTATTTGTAGTCGCGCTGGGCGAGCATGCAGGCGGTCTTGATGCTGTTGTGGAGCATCTGCGCCAGCGACCAGGACGGAACCGGCTGGCCGGACTGCGTGACGGTGTATTTGCGCGGAATGCGTCCGCGGCGGATGCCGTCGTCGATGATGTGCTCCAGCTTGGACTGCGTAAAGTCGATGGTCAGCGTCGGGTCGTACACAATGTCGCTCACCTTGCGGTAGAAGGACGCGGTGCCGGGGCCGGGATCGATGTCGCGCTGCGCAAAGCCGTAGGTCTTGACCAGCGTGATCTTGCTGTCCACAAATTTGGGATTGTTGCAGGTGAAAATGCCGTCCTCACGCAGGCCGGAAACCTCGCCCGTCAGATAGAGATCCTGCGCATAGCGCGTCAGCAGGCCGGTGTTGAAATAACAATACCGCTTGTCCTGCGAAAAGACGATCTTGCCGTAGTTGTCGGAGCCCGGGGTTTTGTATTCCAGCATGAGCTTGGCAAAGGTATGGCGAAGATAGGATTCCAGAATCTGATACTTGGTGGAGCGGCGCAGCAGCGCGGGGTTTTCCTCACTGCGGGGGAAGCTCCACTGCTCGCCGGGGAGCAGAACCTCGTGCAGCGCACAGATGAAATCATTGGCTTGCGCAAAGTTCCTGAAATTCAGATACCCGATGTGATAAGAGGAAACGATGCCGAAAACGGCAGGCCGCGCGCCGACATAGACGCTGGACCATTTGCCGCCGGCCTGCTGGCAGACGTAGGCGAGAATCTGCTGATTCTGCCGGTCGTACAGGCCGGTAAAGACCGACTTGGCGAGAATCGCCTTGGCAGAGCGGGGAGCGGAAGAGGAGACGGAAACCGTGCCCTGCCCGTCGCAGGCGTAGTATTCCAGACATCCGTCCTCCAACTGACGCTGAACCGTGTTGTGGATGAGCTGCTTGTCCTGGGCGGTTACATCGCGCCCGAGAAGATCCGAAAGCTTACTGTAAAAGATGCTTTCGTTGATGTAACCGAACCCGAACAGTCCGGTCTTGGCCATAGATTCACTTCCTTTCGGAAAAAAGATAAAGGAAAAAACGCCCCGCGGGCGCACGGAAAAACACGTGCCGTCCGCACGGCGCACGCAATACAAAGGTATGGTGTGCAGCGCTTTCCTTTTCATGCATTATTATATAGTAAAGCGGCTTTCAAGTCAAACAAAGCGCGGATTTGGGCGGAGTTTTTACTTGACAAGCCCATGCATCTCCTTCATAATGAAACTGTACCTTGCAGAGGTTGCGGTGTTCCGTGTACCCTGCCGCAGCGGATGGCGCAGCATCCATAGAAAGCGGCAGCGGGAAGGAGAGCATCGCCGAAAGCGGGCGGCCTGCGCGGCTGATTGCTTGGGGGCGCGGAGTACGTCCGCGCAACTGTCACCGGAGTGGTTTCATCCGGTGGGGCGCTGTTCGAGGGCAGGAACGAAGCCAGGTTTCCCGCAGAAGGGAGTTCTTTCTCGGGAGGGTTTTCTTGCATCAGAGGCGCTCGTGTTTGAAACGGGCGCTTTTTTTGCGGCGTTTTTGCGCGGCGAATCATAGACGGCAGGGCATGAAAAACTAAGCGAGCGGTTCCCATGTTGTTGTGCGGAACCGGGAAGGGAGAAATAGCGGATTATGGCAGAAAAGAGAGTGATTTTTACCGGCAGCGCGACCGCAATGGTCACACCGTTTACGGACGGAGGGTTGAACCTCAAGGCGCTGGATCGCCTGGTGGACTATCAGCTGGCGGGCGGCACGGACGCGCTGGTGGTGTGCGGCACGACCGGCGAGCCTTCGACCATGGATATTTCGGAAGAGGCGGTGGTCATCAGCCGCACGGTGGAGCGTGTGGCGGGGCGTATTCCCGTCATCGCGGGCGCGGGCAGCAACGATACGGCCTTTGCCATCCGTTCGGCCAAGCAGGCCAAAAACCTCGGCGCGGACGCGCTTCTTCTGGTGACGCCTTATTACAACAAGACCTCCCAGCAGGGCCTGATCCGTCACTTTACCGCCATTGCGGATGCGACCGATCTGCCCATCATTCTGTACAACATCCCCGGCAGAACGGGTCTGAATATGCAGCCCTCGACGCTGCGGGAGTTGTCCAAGCACGAAAATATCGTCGGCGTTAAGGAGGCCTCCGGCAACCTGGAGCAGATCACGGAGGTCGCCTACACCTGCCCGGAGCTTGCGCTCTATTCCGGCAACGATGACCAGGTGATCCCGATGCTGGCGCTGGGCGGGCGCGGCGTCATTTCCGTGGCGTCTAACCTGATGCCCCGCAAGGTGCACGACATGGTCCGTCTGTGGATGGAGGGCGATCAGGCCGCCAGCCGCGCGCTCCAGTTCGAGCTCTATCCGCTCATCAAGGCGCTGTTCTGCGAGGTCAACCCCATCCCGGTCAAGACCGCGCTCAACGATATGGGCTTTGACTGCGGCGGGCTGCGCCTGCCCCTGATCGAGATGCAGGAGAACAATCACGCCCGCCTGCGCGAGGAAATGAAGAAAATGGGCCTTCTGTAAGAAGCGCTTTTCTAAAGAGACGAGAAGGAGGAACAGAATATGGTTTCGATCCTGATCAACGGCGCGTGCGGCAAGATGGGCCGCATGCTCACCGAAACCGCCGCGCAGCACGGTGTGTCGGTCGCGGCGGGTATCGACCGCTATGCGGCGGGCGCTAAAGCGTATTATCCTCTATATGAAAAGCTGGAGGACTGCACTCAAACCGCAGACGTGATGGTGGATTTTTCCCGTCCAGACGCGCTGGATGGACTGCTGGAATTCTGCCTGAAGCACAAGATGGGCCTTGTGCTGGCCACGACCGGCTATGAGGAGGCAGATCTTGCCGCCATCCGCGAGGCCGCGAAGAAGATCCCGATCTTCAAAACCGCCAATATGTCGCTCGGCGTCAACGTGATGCTCGACCTCGTGCGCAAGGCCGCCGTCGCTCTGCCGGAGTTCGATATTGAGATCATCGAAAAGCACCACAACGCCAAGGTAGACGCGCCCTCCGGCACTGCGCTGCTGATTGCAGACGCGATGAAGGAGGTCTGCCTGACGGACAAGGAATATGTATTCGGCCGCCACACCAAGACCCAGCGCCGCCGCCGTGAGGAGATCGGCATCCACGCCGTGCGCGGCGGAACCGTCACGGGCGAGCATGAGGTGGATTTCTTCGGTGACGACGAGGTTGTCACCATCACCCATTCCGCCGCGTCCCGCAAGATCTTCGCGCTGGGCGCGCTCAAGGCCGCAGAATATCTCGTCGGCCGCAAGCCCGGCCTCTATGATATGCAGGACGTGCTGCTGGCGCAGTCCGGCGTGACGAACCTGATGGCGGATGAAAAGCAAAACCTGTTCACCCTGCGCGGTATTGCGCTGGATCAGCCGGGCAAGGTATTCGGCGCGCTGGCGCAGGCTGATGTCAACGTCGATATGATCTCCCAGACGCCGCCTGTTGCGGGGAAGATCGACCTCTCCATCACGGTTTCCGACGAAGCGGTTGAAAAGGCGGAGCAGGTATTTGCGGCGCTGGGCATTGCTCCTGAAGTCGATAGCGGCATCGCCAAGGTCGTCATCGAGGGCAGCGGCATGGAGCGCCAGACCGGCATCGCCTCCGGCGTGTTCGGCACGCTGGCCGAAGCAGGCGTCTATCCGCGCCTGATCTCTACGTCCGAAACCAAGATCGGCCTGATTGTCGCTGCGGACGAGATGCACAAAGCCGTGTCCGCCCTGCGCATCAAGTACGCACTCTGAGATTCTTGATAAGATTTAAGCCGTTTTTCTGACATTTGAGCAGGAAAACGGCTTTTTTTGAACCATATGACCTTGTGCGCGCAGCAGGATGCTGATAGACTGAGAGCAAAAAGGGGGGAGGACGGACATGAAGCGGAAATCCAAACGAGAAACCATTGGCTGGGTCATAGCGCTGGCTGCTGTGCCCTTTGTCGCTTTCGTTGCGGTGGCAATCTGGGCTTACGGGTATTCTTATCGCTACAAGGAGTTTAAGGACGATTTGGCGCGGGATTTTGCCTACGCGCAGGCCAACGACTGCTTGACGGCCACGGAAAACGGCGTTTCCACACGCCTGACGAGCCGCAACTCCGATTACATTTGGCGGGAGATCGCCGAGGGCGAGTTTGCTGGGTACAAAGAGGACGCGATGGAAGAGCCCGTGATTGAGCTGGATTTCGGCAACGGCAGCCGCCTGCGGATTTGCGCTGCGCCGGATGCAGATCCGGACACCAGGAGCGTCAATGTTCGTTTGGAAAGAGAAGGCGAGGTGCGCAGCATCCGCGTCAATGGGGTGCGGCTGCTCAATATCGAGCGTCTCATCAGCGTGCAGTGGGGCAATGAATCCGCCTGAAAATCTCGTTCAGTATAGTGCAAAAGAGCGGCTGTTCCGGGGAAAATCGGAACAGCCGCTCTTTTTGTAAAACAGCCCCCCTCGCTGGGCGAGCAGTTTTATTGCCAAGATCATCCCTTTAGTGAAAAACTACCGGAATATTCAGCATCAAATTCTGAGAGTCGGTAGAAAAAGATAATTGGAGAGCAGGCCAAACATTAACCGGAGGAAGACCATCAAGGCGAATGGATGGCAATGGGAAATATCTGGCCTGTTCATGAGCAGCAAAACGATCTTGTGAAGAGATCAGATCGTGTCAGCGTGGCGTGAGGCGCAGTCAGCAACGGAAGGTTTCGCCTGGATAGTGGAAAACCACCGGCTTTTCCGGTGGTTCGTTTTGCATGGGGAAAAGAAGCGGTTATTTGCGCAGAGCGCGTCCGGCCCGCGCGTTTTCGACGGTTTTGCCGCGCACAGCCAGCTTGCCGTCCAGCACCACAAAGTCCACGCCGTCCGGCGGAACATCCGGCGCACCGCAATCGACATGCATGGCGTTGTCGCGGATTGCCTTGGGATCAAACACCACGAGGTCTGCATCTGCGCCGACTGCCATGCGGCCTTTGCGGTCAAAGCCCATCACCTGTGCGGGCAGCAGTGTGCAGCGCCGCACCGCGTCGCAGAGGTTCAGGTTGGCCTGCGTGCGAACCATGCGGAAGAACGCAGGGAACGTGCCTGCGACCTGCGGATGCCCCTCGCCGGGGTTGTAGGGCGCGGTGTCGGAGGAAGGCATGGTGTAGCGCCGCGTGAAGGCAATCGGGATGGACGCATCCGCGCCGGTGATGCGGATGACGGTTTCCTTGGGAAGGTGAGCGCGCATCTCGTGGTAAAGCCGATCATTCAGGCGCTGTCCGGCGTATTTGCCTGTTGCCACCAGCAGGTCGGGCAGCAGGTCTTTGTGCGCAAAGACATAGCTTTCGCGGAAGCATTCTGAACCGATGGTGGTTGCCCAGTCCACATACATGCCGCTGTCCGCCCAGATGTCCAAGCCCTCGGCGCGGGCTTTGTCCAGCATTTGCAGCGATTCTTCCATCACGCATTCGCCGTATTGATAGACCAGATGGCTCACCAGCACGCGCACGCCGGTATCGCGGGCGACCTGAATCACGTCCGCCAGAGAGCTGAGGTCGTAATCATCCCTCATGCGGGTGTCCACCGTGATGAGACGGCCGAACTCCTTCGCCACGCGCGCCAGGGCGTAGACTTCCTTGAGCGCCGTGCCGGGCGTGTAGCCCAGCCCGAAGGAAATGCCCGCCGCGCCCTGCTCCAGCGCCTGACGCGCCAGCTCGCAGGTGCGCGCAATCTGCTCGTCGGTGGCGGGGGTGTAGATGTCCGTTGCGCCCGCCATGCGGCGCAGCGTCGAGCCGCCGATCAACTCCGCGTGATGGAAGGGATAGCCCTGATCCATCTTGCGGAAGAATTCCGCTACGTCGGGCACGGAAAGACCGCAGTTGCCGCTGACCATGGTCGTCACACCCTGAAGCAGCGAAAGCCGCGCACAGGCCTCGTGGTCGGGATAGGCGGTCACGTTGTCTACGTGGCCGTGGACGTCGATAAAGCCGGGGCAAACCACATGCCCCGCTGCGTTCAGCTGCATTTCCGCCTCAAGCGGAGTGTCGGAAAGCGCCGCGATGCGGCCGTTCTCTACGCCCACCGAAGCGATGCGGGCGGTTTCGGTTTCCGGGTCGATCACCAGCCCGTTGTTGATACAAAGCGTATACATGGGGGAAAAGCTCCTTTTTTAAGACATGCGTTGCCCCCGCAGAAAACCGGAAAGGCGCTTTCTGCGGGGGCGCTTTTTACGGAAATCAGGACTGCTTGAAGGCGTTCCAGATCTCGTTCATCTGTTCGGTGGCTTCGGGGGAGATATCTTCCATGAACTCGATATTGCCCAGGATGTCGTCCGGGATGTTGACGGCCTTGTTGTTCAGGAATTCCTCCGGCAGGTACTGCGTAGCGGCGGAGTTGCAGTTGATGTACTGCGTGAAGACCGACGCGCGGGCGCTGACCTCAGGATCGCACATGTAGTTCATGAACTGCAGCGCGGCGTCCTCATGCGGGGGATTGGACGGCATGAACAGCGAGTCAATGCCGAAGCCCATTCCCTCTTCCGGGTAGCACACGGCGAAATCCGGACGCTCGGAGAGCACGGCGGAAACCTGAGAGGTGAAGACATAGCCGATGGTGCACTCACCGGAGATCAGCTTTTCATGGGGCGTATCGCCGTCCAGCGCACGGATGTTGGGCTTGAGCTTCATCAGTTTTTCACCGGCCGCTGCGATGACGTCGGAGTCTTCCGTGTTGAGCGAGTAGCCCATGGACTTCATCGTCATGCCGATGATGTTGCGCATGTGATCCATCACGACCAGCTGATCCTTCAGGCTTTCATCCCACAGGCTGTTGTAGCCGGTGATTTCGCAGGTGACCTTGGCGGGGTCATAGACGATCAGCGGGGTGCCCGCCACATACGGGATGGTGTACAGTCCGTCCGGATCGTAGTACTGATTGAGATATTTGGGGTTCAGGTTCTTATAATTGGGAACCTTTTCCTTGTCGATTTCCTTGAGCAGGCCCTCGCTGCGGGCGATGTTGATGATGTAGTCGGAGGCGATGATGATGTCGTAATCTCCGCCCTTGACGGCTTCGAGCTTGGCGAGCATCTCTTCCTCGGAGTTGAAGTAGTTGTAGTTGATCTTGATGCCGGTCTGTTCGGTGAACTCGGTCAGCAGCTCCGGGTCGATGTAGCCTTCCCATGAGAAGATGACCAGCTCCTTGTCACCGGCGCTGCCGGAAGAGCAGCCGAAGCAGGTCAGCGTCAACGCAAGCACCAGTGCAAAGCCTAGCACGCGAAGGATGGTCTTTTTCATGTTCTTTGTTTCTTCCTCTCTCCAATGGATGATTTTTTATAATACGCCCGCTATGCGGTGCGGTATTATTGCTTTTTCTCCTTTTTCAGGAGTGTGGTCAGCAGGTAGTAAAGCCCAATGCCGCCGAATACCACCAGCAGCATCAGCGTACAAAGCGCGTTGACCTCCGGCGTTACGCCCATCTTCAGCATGGAATACACCTGCAAAGGCAGGGTGTTGGAGGTTGTGCCGGTGACGAAGAAGGAGATGACCACGTCGTCCATGCTCATGGCGAACGACAACAGCGCGCCGGAAAGGATCGCCGGGGTGATCAGCGGCAGCGTCACGTCATAAAAGGCACGGGTCGGGCTTGCGCCCAGGTCACGCGCTGCCTCGACATAGGCGGGGTCCAGCCCAACCAGGCGGCTCTGAACATTGATGAAGATATAGGGAATACAGAAGGTCGTGTGCGCGATGATGAGCGTCAGTATGCCGAAGGGGATGCGGATGATCGAGAAAAAAGCCAGATACGCCATGCCCAGTATGATTTCGGGCATCATCATCGGGATCATGGAGACGTTTTCCAGCAGCCCCTGCGTGCGGAAGCGCGACCGCGCCATGCCTACCGCGCCTGCCGTGCCGATCAGGATCGACAGCCCGCAGGAGGAGAATGCCAGAATCAGCGAGTTGTTGAGAGAGCGCAGGATCTGCGAATTGCGGAAGAGCTTTTCATACCATTGCAGCGAGAAGCCGGCCCAGTTGCTGTACTTGGAAGCGTTGAAGGAATAGACCACCACCACAATGATGGGCAGATAGTTAAACAGCAGCACAAGGATGACAAAAAGTTTGGAAAGCCAGTTGTTCTTCTTCATCTTATGCCACCCAGGTTTTTAGCCCCTGTAACCTTTTTGTAGATCAGAATAAAGGCGAAGGTGAACAGCAGCATCGCAATGGAAAGCGTTGCGCCCATGGGCCAGTTGCGCGCCTGCATCAGCTCGTTTTTGATCAGGTTGCCCAGCAGCAGCGTTTTTGCGCCGCCCAGCAGATCGGAGATAAAGAACAGCCCCATCGACGGCACGAACACCAGCACGCAGCCCGCCACAATGCCCGGCACCGTCAGCGGCACCGTGACCGTGACAAACGCCTTAAACGGCGACGCACCCAGGTCGCGCGAGGCCTCGATCAGCGACCAGTCGAGCTTTTCGACGGAATTATAGATCGAGGTAATCATAAACGGCAGCAGGGCGTAGACCATGCCCAGCATCATCGCGCCGTTGTTGTAGAGAATCTTGAGCGGCTCGTCGATGATCCCCAGGCTTTGCAGCAGCGTATTGACCGCACCGTTGGCCTTGAGCAGTATAATCCAGCCGTTCAGCCGCAGCAGGGAATTGATCCAGAACGGCGCCATCAGCAGCAGGATGATAAATGAACGCAAACGGGGCGAAAATTTTGCCGTGAAGTAGGCGAAGGGATAGCCGATCAGCAGCGTCAGCGCCGTGGTGGAAACGGCTACGAGAAACGAATCCAGGAAGACTTTGGCATAGACGGGGCTGAAGAGTTTTTGATAGTTTTCCAGCGTGAACTGATCCGTAATGCCCCAAACATCGCCCTTTTTAAGGAACGTGATCACCACGACGTAAACCAGCGGCAGCGCCACAAACAGCACCGTCCAAATGTAGAGAATCCACACGGTGGGCGAGATGTGCCGATCATATTTTTTCTTCGCGGGTTCAGCCTTTTTCAACGGGCTTCCCCCTTTCCACAACCGCGGCCACATCCGGATCCCAGAAAACCTGCACCGCGCATCCGGCGGGGTATTGGGAAACCGGGTTCGCGCCCGTGATGAGCAGCTCCTGACCCGTGGGGAGCGTGATGGTGGTGCGCAGCACGCCGCCGATATAGCTGTGGAGCTTGATCACGCCCGAAAGACAGAAGCCGTACTGCGCCTTGTCCGCATAGTCGATGCGCTCGGCGCGAACCGACAGCGCGAGGTGCTCGCCCGGCTCATATTCGCCCTGCACCGTGACGGTGCTGCCGGGACAGAGCTCCAGCGTCGTTTGGCCATTCCGGCTGGAGAGCACCGTGCCCTCGATGATGTTGCTCTGACCGATGAACTGCGCCGCAAAGCGCGTTGTCGGGTGCTCATAGATTTCCTCCGGAGCGCCGATCTGCTCAAAGCGTCCGCCGTTCATCACGGCGATCAGGTCGGACATATTCAGCGCTTCTTCCTGATCGTGCGTGATGTAGATAAAGGTGATGCCCAGCTTTTTTTGCAGCGCCTTGAGCTCGACCTGCATCTGACGGCGGAGCTGAAGATCCAGCGCGCCCAGCGGTTCGTCGAGCAGCAGCAGCTGAGGATCGCAGGCCAAGGCGCGCGCAATCGCCACGCGCTGGCGCTGACCGCCCGAAAGCTGCGCCGGCATGCGCTTGCCGTAGCCTTCCAGCTGCACGATGGAGAGCAGCTCGTCTACGCGCCGCGCCATTTCGTCCTTTTTGACCTTGCGCAGGTTCAGGCTGTAGGCGATGTTGCGCTGCACATTCATGTGCGGGAAGAGCGCATAATTCTGGAACACCGTGTTCACGGCGCGCTTTTCCGGCGGGAAGGCGGTTACGTCCTCTCCGTTTAAGATGACCTTGCCGCTGTCCGGCTGTTCAAGACCGGCGATGATGCGCAGCGTTGTGGTTTTGCCGCAGCCCGAAGGGCCGAGCAGCGTGATAAACTGCCCCGGCATCACTTGCAGAGAAATATCGTTCAGCACAGATGTGCCGTCGAAGGATTTGTGAATATTTTGGAGGGTCAATATGGGCTGAGACATTGGCAGAAATACACCCCCTGCGTCTTTTTTTCAGCTTCAGTATGAAGCAATCGGCTGAGAATTCAAGTTAAAATTCTGCGTTGATTCCTGAGCTTTGAGCGGAAACCCTGAAGTCATATCCGACAAAATATCTAGGAATAATAACAGGACTAATTATAGCAGAAACGCGGGGCTTTGCAAGAGTTTTTTTGCAAGTTTCACAAAGTGAAAATGCGAATCTTTTTGACAGGCCAGGTCGGATTTGTTATGATCTTCTGGAAAGAGCATTCGTGAAATGAGCTTGATGCCCAAGGAGAGGGGGAGATGAAACCGATGAACATCGACCCGATCGTGACGAAAATCCGCCGGTGCGTCCGGAAACACGAGCTGGGCGCGAGCGCATATGCCCGCTACACTTGCCCGAACGAGGAAAAAGGGCAAACGTTGGCGATCAATCCTTACGGCTGTGCGGACGCGGCCAATCTGCTCTACACCATCGGCGATTTTGAGCGTGATCCTCAGCGGCGCGCGGAAAGCATCGCCGCGATGCAGAAGATGCAGGACCACGAAACCGGGCTCTTTCACGAGAGCACGCATCACCCCATCCATACCACCGCGCACGTCTTGGCGGCGCTGGAGCTCTATGACGCAGGGCCGCTGTACCCTGTCTATGCGCTGGAGGAGTATCGAGAGATAGAAAAGATGCGCGCCTTTCTGGAGGGTTTGGATTGGGAGGGCGAGCCGTGGGGGCAGTCGCATCGCGGCGCGGGGCTTTATGCAGCGCTGCGGCTGACCGGCCGCGTCGATGCGGCGTGGCAGGACGCCTATTTTGCCTGGTTGCGGGAAAATTGCGACGCACGGACGGGCATTGGCCGTAAGCGGGAAGCGGATTGCGCGGAACTGCCGCGGTATCTTTACGGCTGGTTTCACTATCTCTTCTGCCATGCGGACGCGCACCGTCCCTTTCCCTATCCGGAAAAGCTCATCGACAGCTGTCTGGACTTATACGAAAACCACAGGGAGCAGATGGGGAAGGGGTTTGGAGAGATGTGCAGCTTCCGCGAGGTGGACTGGGTGTTCAGCCTGAATCGCGCCCTGCGGCAGTGCCCGCACCGCTTTGACGAGGGAAAAGCGGCGCTGCGGGACTTTGCAAAGGGATTTACGGCGTATCTTTTGCGGGCGGACGAGGAAACGGACGAGAGTTTGGATGATTTGCACACACTCTTTGGGGCGGCGTGCGCGCTGGCGGAGCTGTAGCAGGCGCTTCCCGGTGAAATGAACAGCACCGTGCCGCTGCGGCTTGTGCTCGACCGGCGGCCTTTTATCTGACGAAGGGACGAATAGAGGAGGAAAACAGAGATGAAAATCGGCATTATCGGAGCGATGGAAAAAGAAATCGAAGCGCTGCGCGCGGATATGACGGAGAAGACGACCCGCGTCATTTCCGGGATGCGGTTTGACGAGGGCAAGCTCTGCGGCAGGGACGTGGTGCTGGCAGTGGCCGGCATCGGCAAGGTCAACGCCGCAATGTGCACTCAGACGATGATCTTAACCTATGCGCCGAATGTGATCCTCAATACCGGTGTGGCGGGCGGCATCGGCAAGGGGCTGCGCGTGATGGATGTGGTGGTGGCCACGGCGGTGGCGCAGCACGATCTGGACACCACGGCCTTCGGCGACCCGATGGGGCTGATCCCCGGCTTGAACGTTGTAGAAATGCCCTGCGACGAGACTGTCTGCCGCGACGTGATTGCGGCGGCGGAGCGCATCGGGGTCGAGCCCAAGCGCGGGCTGGTCGTATCGGGCGATCAGTTCATCGCGTCCAAGGAGAAGATCGACGGCATCAAGGCGCACTTCGATGCGCTGGCGGCCGAGATGGAGGGGGCGTCCATCGGCCAGGTCTGCTCGGTCAACAAGGTGCCCTTCGCCGTGATCCGCGCCATTTCCGACGGCGGAAACGAGGAGGCGGGCATGGATTACCCGCAGTTCGTCAAGCTCGCCGCGGCGCGGTCCGTGCAGCTGGTCGAAGAATACCTCCGTGCGTAAAAGACGGCAAAAGCGCCGCCCGTTTCTCCGAAAGAGAGAAAACGGGCGGCGCTTTTGTTCAGCGGCGCTCAGCCTTCCGAGTCAGAAAGGGCTTCGAGCCGATGCGTCAGCGAGCGGTAGGCCGCTTCCTGCGCGGGGGTCAGCCGATAAGCACGGCAACTGAAATTCCAGCTCGCTCCATCTGAACCAATGACCTCTATGTTGAGGTATCGCATCAGCACAAAGGGTTCGTTCAGATTGTCAATCGAGGTGTCTGCGGAGGCCAGGAGTTCCAATAACTCCGCGCTGAGTTGCAGCGATTCATAGTAGGATGCGTTGGACATATCGGGCAAGAGATTGTAACCGAGGTCGCACTCGCGGATCTGCGCGCCTTCGCAGAGCGCAAGGCCGCCGCCGATCCAAACCTCGCTTCCGTTCGCTTTCTTCAGCATATCGGCGGCTTCCAGCAGCGCTTCGGCGGTATTTTGGTCGTCCCGGTTGATCTTTTGCAGGAAGAGCAGCATGGTTTTGGGAGTAAGCGTCGTCAAATTATAGGAGGAGGCGAAGGTGTCTATGCCGGAGACCCCCTGGACGTTCAGGAAACCGTCGTAGAGCGAGACGGTGCTCCGCTCCATGGTTGTTTGGGAAGGGGCGCTTTCCGCTGCGAGGAGTGGTACGTTGGAGACTGCGGGCGTTCCGTTTTGCAGCAGACGCTGCTTTTCAGGCGCGAGCGCCTCGTATTCGCTGCGGAAGCTGTTCCAGATTTCGCGGCAGTCCTTATCCGTCAGCCCATAGTTTGAGAAGATGGAGTGAATCTCCTGCTCGTCCGGCAGGCGGGTCAAGGCGGTCTGATAGAAGTTGAAGGACGATTTCAGCTCCTGAAGGCGTTCTGCATCCGCAGGCGAGAAATGGATGCGCCGTGTGATGGTGCGGCCGGACTTGAGGTTGAAAACAACCGTTTCGGAAAAGGGATTGAGATGACTGTTTTTTTCGATAGCGGAGGCGGTGCTGGAAAGATTTTCGACCACCAGCGAGCTGATCTCTTCGTCGCGATAGTCGATGCGTGAGAGCAGCAGACTGTTGTAGGCGGAAGAGCCGTCCCTCTCGTCAAAGCGAAGGGACTCGATCTCGGAAGGAGCGGGGATGGTGTGCAGGGCCTGTCGACCCAGTGCCTCGCCCAGGAACGGCACCCCGATGCTCACGGCCAGCACGATGGGCAGCACATACAGCGCCGAGAGCAGATTGCGCACCCTGCGCGTGGTGACCAGCTCGTAGATGAAATACACCAGCACTGCCGCGCAGATCAGAAGCACCAACAGCCCCGGCGAGTGCCATTCACCGCGCAGTGAGAACACCAGCATCATGCCGGAAACCAGAAACAGCGGCAGCGAGATCGCGCAGCGGAATAGGTGCTGCATCACGCGGCTGGGAGCGCTCTTGGAGGCGGTTTCCGACGCGCGGCGGCAGAAGATCACACCCGCAGCCGCCAGATAGATCAGCCCCAGCAGCGCCGTGTAACCGATATATTTCCCAGTCACCATCATCACGTCCAGATCGATGGCACCGTAGAAACCGAAGGAGAAAAGCTCCGCAATCAGCGCGACGGGGAGGTTGAGATTATAGTTGAACAGGAAGCCCAGCTCCGCGACCGAAACGATGGGCGCAGAGCTTTCCACCATCTGCGCGATGAGAAAGCTGATAAAGCGCGGTAAGAACATCACCAGCCCCGCCACGATGAACGCGGAAAAATAGGTGCCGGTGGAGCAGATGCCGATCAGGGCGCAGGCGGTCACCAACAGGCAGCAGCTGAAAAAATAGCCGATCAGATAAGGCAGCTGCGCCCAGTTGAGCACTCGGCCGAACAAGCCGTAGGTGAGATAGGAGGACAGCAGCGACAGCACGACCGTGCCTGCAAGCCAGGTCAGAATTGCCAACACGCGGCTGACATACAGCGTGCTCCGGCGTATGGGCAGTGAGTGATAAAAATCCGATGCGCTGCGCCGGGTCAGAAATCCAAAGGAGGAAAACACCAGCGTCAGCGGCGCGAGGTATATATAGGCGAACAGGATGCCGGCATAATCGACCAGGTTCGGCGCAAAGCTCGACCCGGACATCGAAGAAATCAGCGCCGGCAAAAAGGAAAACAGCAGGCAGCATACCAGATAGATCAACCCGGTCAGGCGCGTCTGCCGAAGGCTTTCAAGATAGGCGCTGGGGCTGAAGAGCGAATTGCGTTTGTTCATGATGCTCCTCCTTATTTGAGCTCGTCGCCGAAGGAATATCCCAGCGACTCCATTTCATAGAGGAAGACCTCCTCGAGCGAAAGAGGCAGCACTTCCATTAGAATCGGGCTCTTGGTGCGCAGGTCCTGCACCACCTTGTCCCGGTCGCCGCGCACGATCAGGTTGCTGACTGAACCGTGCTTGGTGAAATTGAGCACGTCGAAGCCGGAAAAGAGCGTGTGGTCATAGTCGTGGTCAAAGGCGATCTGCACCTTGAAGAGCGTGGTTTTGAGGTTTTGCACGTCGCTTTCGAACACGATGCCGCCCTTGTGCAGCAGCGCCAGCTGGTCGCAGGTGTCTTCCAGCTCGCGTAGGCTGTGCGAGGTGATAACCGCCGTGGCGCCGCGCTCCGCAACGTCCGCATAGAGAACTTTTTTGACCAGATTGCGCATGATGGGGTCCAGCCCGTCAAAGGTTTCATCCAGAAAGAGGAAGTCGGTCTTGCAGGCCAGCGCCAGCACCGTCGCGGCCTGGCGGCGCATGCCCTTGGAGAAGGTGCCAAGGTTTGCCTTGGGGTTGAGCTTGAAGGCGTCGGTCAGCTCGCCAAAGCGCGAGCGGTCAAAGCGGGGATAGAACGAAGCGTAGGTCTGCGCCATGCGCAGCATATTTGCCTGCGGCAGAAAGTACAATTCGTCCGGCACGAAAACAAGCTTTTCCTTCAGCTCCGGATTTTCATAGATATTGCGTCCGTCCAGCGTCACCTTGCCCTTGTCCGGGCGGTAAATGCCGCAGATCAGGCGCAGCAGCGTCGATTTGCCTGCGCCGTTGGAGCCGACCAGGCCGTAGATGCAGCCGGCGGGAATGGTGCAGTCCAGCGCACTGAGCGCGGTAAAATCACCGAATTTTTTGGTGAGTCCATTGACCTGTATCATAGGGAACCTCCTTGGGCCGCCTTGTTGTAGGCGCTTTTGACCGTAGTGAGGATGTCGTCCAGCGGAATGCCCGCCTGCGCCAGCTGAATCGTCTCCTCGGCGATGTTCATCAGCAGCGTTTGGCGGCGGGAGCGCAGCTTGCCGGCAGCGTTCGGTGCGATGAAGCGCCCGCTGCCGGGTACGGTATAACAGAGTCCCCGGCGCTCCAGCTCGGTATAGGCCTTTTGCAGCGTGTTGGGGTTGACCGAAAGCTCGACCGAGAGCGCGCGCACCGAGGGCAGCTGATCCTCCGGCGCGAGGTCGCCCAGCGCGACGTGCATCTCCACCTGCTCCACGATTTGCTCGTAGATGGGGATGCGGGAGTATTTGTCTACCGTCAACAGGGGTTCGGCGTGCGGTTCAGTTGGGTTCATAGGATTCCTCCTTTGGCGACGAGTAAACGGATCGTTCCCACTGCCAGCAGCAGAAACGATGCGCTCAGCAGGCAGGAAAACAGCACGCACTGCGTGCCGCGGATCTCCGTTTGCGCGCAAAAATCCGGCGCAAAGCGGCGCAGCAGACGGTAAAGTCCGCTGCCCAGCGCGCTCCCTGCCGGATAGAGCAGCAGATCCGTGGGAGCAATGCGCCCCTCCTGCACCGATCGCAGCGCCAGGATCAGCACGGCCAGCCCCAATCCCATCAGCAGCTGGCGCGCAAGGGAGCGGTGCTCCGGAAACAACAGACTCGTCAGCAGGGAAAACGGGATCAACAGCAGTAACTTTGCGCCGACGCGAAGCAGCGCAGGCGCATAGCGCATGGGTCCCGCGGGGCCAAGACGCAGTTGCGCCCAACCTGCAAACGGCGGCGTGGGCAGGATACCCGCCAGCGCCATGGACAGAGCCAGGTAAATGCCCAGCGCAAACAGCGCGCCGCAGGCTGCACCCCGGCAGGCGTACCGTCGATGCGTCAGGTGGGTCAGCAGTGCGGAAAGCGGCATGGAAAGCCCTGCGACAGTCCAGATTGACGCAGCCATATTTTTCATCTCCTAACTGTACTAACTCAAATAGTACAGTTAAAGCATACCACGGATTCAGGGCGCTGTCAACTGTTGGAAAAAAGAAACGCTCAAAACGCGCAGCTTCGCCTGAACCGCGTTCCCCGGAGCACTGAACGGAAACAAAAAACTTGAGAGGAGGCGCCTCCTCTCAAGCTTTTTTACTGAACTTTCCCTATTGATCCTCCTGAACGCCGCGGCGGAGGAAGAAAATGCCAACGGCTGCCGCCGCCATCAGCAGGAAGGTGGCGTACATCAGCAGCTGCTTGTTGCCCGCGCCCAACAGCACCAGGTTTTCGGTCATGGTGACGAACTGGCGGCCGAGCGTGACGCCCAGCAGCGCGCCCAGATTGCACATCGTGGAGTAGAACCCGATGTAGATGGTCTGGTTCTGGCGGGGAATGTTGATATAGGGGATGTTGGTGAAGGAGAGGTTGATGCCCGTGGCCAGCACGAAGGCATAGATCTGCGCTGTGGGGTAGAGCCAGAGATAATTTCCCTTGTTGACCAGCCCCAGCAGCAGGTAGTTCAGCGCATACAGCGCGATGGACACATTGCAGGTTTTCAGCCACGAGAAGCGGCGCAGGAACTGCGACCAGACCGGCGTGAGAAGCACCAGCACCGGCACGTTGAGCATGCTGACAATGTTGATGAAGGAATAGCTCGCCTCCACGTTGCGCAGCAGATAGACCGAATAATACGAACCGGGGATATTGGCCATCATGGACCAGAGGAAGGCGATGCCCACGGTGCGCAGGTATTTTCTTTCTTTGAAGGGACGGACCAGCAGATTGAACAGATTGAGCTTCTGCCCGCTCTGCTCATAAGGATCTTCCCGCATCCGCGCCAGCAGCGATAAGTCGTACATCAGCATCGCATAGGCGAAAATGCGCAGCGTTGCAAAGCCCCAGACTTCCAGCCCGGCGTCCTTGAAGCAGTCCACCACCACGCCGCCCAGCAGGTTGAACAGCGCAACCAATATGCCGTTGGTCATGGAGAGAAAGGAGAAATACCGCACGCGGACGCGCTGCGGAATGAGCTGAATGTGCCAGACCGAAAAGCCGGGCGCGATCAGCGCGTTCATGACGTTGAGGGTCAGCACCAGCGCGCCGAAGATCACCAGCTTGGCCTGCCGCTCGAAAGGACAGAACGGGATGCAGCCGATCAGCACGATGTTCATGGTCTGGATGATCAGGCGCATGAGAATCAGCAACTTTTTGCGCTGCGGGAAGTGCTCCAGCACCAGCGGAGAGAAAATCTGCATCAGGTTGGCGGAAAAGACGAACATCGACATCAGCCCGATGAAGCTGTCGTCCGCGCCCAGCAGAAGCATCAGTCCTGTGTAGAAATTGCCGCCCACCAGGTTGGCCATGATGTTGTTGGTGTAGTTGAACTGGAGATGCAGAACGCGGTTTTTGCTCTCTTCATCCCCGAAATACCAACCGTCCAGAAAGACGGAGCGGGCTTTCTGCCCGATGGCGGTCAGCGCGTTTCTGTTTCTGTTGGTCATGGTCGAACCTCCAGTAAAAAAGGAGTTTTATCTTTTTGTTAAGGTGGTTTCCTACTATTATACAAATCCGCCGCGGACTGTCAAGCGGATGCGCGCGGAAACCTCTTTTTTCTGTATCAGGGAGCCAAATATGGAAAATGTTCCCGCAAAACAGACGCAAATCTGACAAAACAAACATTGAAATACAGCGCCGAGTATGTTACAATTTTTTCACCGTAAAAGAAAGGAGCGAGGGCGGATGAAAAAGAGAGTTTCGGCCTGTCTGGCTGTGCTGATGGCGCTGCTGCCGAACACAGTGTTGGCGGCAGAGGAGATTCCCCTTCGCCAGACGATCTTCGGCACGGAGCGCGTGGTCGCCTATTGGGTGCTGGGCGTTTGCTCGGCAGCGTTTTTGACGCTGGTGTGCATTTGGAGCGTCAAGCTCAAGCACGGCCAGCCGAATGCGAACCAGACGACGGTGCGCGCGGCGCACGCAAGGATACATAAATAATAAAGAAAGAGCGTTTCTGCGGGAGGAAGCAAGCCCGCGGGGACGCTTTTTGAGTTCATCAACAGGTTAGAAAACACTAACCGACGGGGAGACGATCAGGAGGTTTGGAAACCCGGACGGAAAAACCGTGCTGCTGCACGGCAACCTCATGTGCCGGCGGCAGGTTGGATCTGCTGTTTGGGGGAATCGCTCGGCTGCGGCTCGACGGTGTTCCTAAGCGCGGACGGGCACGATCTGAAAGAGATCCCGCCGGAGCAGCTCTATGATCAGGCGGCTTTCGTCTTGCAGGATAATGATCTCTTTGATGATACCGTGCGCGAAAACATCCGCATGGGCCGCCGCAGTGCGGCCGATGCGCAGGCCGAGGTCGCCGCGCATGCCGCGAGCTGCGACGGCTTCAGCAGCGGTCAGCACGGTATGTGCGCCGATTTCATCGGCGGCCGACAGGAAACCGAGAGCTGGAAGCTGTAAAAAGAAAAACACAGCCCGTATTTTCCGAATTCTATCGGAAAGTGCGGGCTGTGTTTTATTTTACGGAAGAGCGGATGAAATCCAGCAGTTCGTCCAGTTGGCTTTCGCCGAATACACGGATGCCGTTTTGCAGCAGCAACTCTGCCGCAACGCCGTTTCCATCGGTCAGTGTGCCGGTGAACATGCCGTCGTAGATGCGGCCGCAGCCGCAGGATGGGCTGCGTTCTTTGAGCAATGCGCAGGTGCAGCGGGTCAGGCGCGCCAGGCGCAGCGCTTCCGCCGCGCCGCGGCGGTAGTTTTCCGTCACGTCCCGGCCGTCACAGGCGACCACGCGGTTGCCGCGTCTTTCGGAGGGTGCGCGCGGCGTAGGCAATCCGCCGAGAATTTCCGGGCAGATCGGCACGAGATGGCAGTCTGATTGCAGCAGTCGGTCCAGCTGTGGCAGGGGTTTGGAACGCCCGTCATACCTACAGGAAATACCCAGCAGGCAGGCGCTGATGAGCAGATTCATATATCCTCCTCGTCGGGGCGCAGATTGCTCTTGCCGGTCATCGATTCCACATCGATGCGCAGCGCTGTCACGCGCGTCAGCATTTCAGAAGTGAATTTTGCCGTGTCCTTGTATCCGCTCTGGCGCAGCACTGCGCGCAGCGCCGCTGCCTTATCAGAGAGATCGGTCAGGATGTGTGCTGTGCCGAAAGCGATGACGCTTTTGTATTTGGAGGTCCAGGAGCAGGGCACGGGGCCGGGCACGATGCGGAGCTGCTTAGAGATTTCCACGCAGACGCGCGGATTTTTCCGGATCAGCGACAGCCGCAGCCCTTCGCCTGCACAGTGGAGGTAGAACGTGGGTTTTCCGTCCTCCGGCCAGTCAAAGCCGTAGCTCATCGGTACGACGTAGGGCGCCTGCCCATCGGTCAGTCCCAGATGCAGCACGTTTTCTTGCGCAAGAAAAGCGCGCAGAACCGCAGAATCGTCAATCAGCCGGTCGTTTCGGCGCATAAAGATGCCTCCTTGATTTCTTTCTGTTGGAAGAGCAGATAGGGCGGAGTGCGTCTGTCCGTGCGGGATGTATGGATTCCCATGGAGCGGAAAACGCCTGCGCGCGGCAGGGGTGCCGGGGGCGGCGGCCACCGGCACATAGCGGTGAGGCGCGAGGCCGGGCGGCGCGCTCCGAAGCAGTGCGGTTTGCAGTCGCCCGGTGAGCGCGCTCCCCACGCCGCGGAAGGGCTTAATATTCTTCTTTGCGGCGTTCCTTGCGCAGGGCGCTGCGGCGCTTTGCGGCTTCATATTCCATGCGATCCTCGTCGGTTTGGCAGATCAGCGGCGGCACGGGCGTGGGCTTGCCGTCCTCATCCAGTGCGACCAGTACAAGATAAGCCGTGTTGATGACGCGGCGCTCGCCGCTGAGTGCTTCGACGAAGGTATCCACGCGCACTTCCATCGACGTGCGGCCGACATAAGTCACTTTTGCCAGCAGCACCACCGTGTCGTTGACGAAAGCGGGGGACTTAAAGTGCAGCGTGTCAATGGATGCGGTGGTGACGTTGCAGCCGGAATGGCGGCGCGCTGCAACGCCTGCCGTGATGTCGATCCACTCCATCAGCCGCCCGCCGAACAGACGGCCGGAGCCGTTCAAGTGCTCGGCCAACAGGATCTGCGTGTGCTCGGCGCGGGAGGCCGAAACGGGTCTGGGTGTCATCCGGTTCTGTTCCATGAAAAAACTCCTTGCTTGGTGCGGAAGGTTACAGGCTGTGGGCCAGCGCTTCGAAGCGCCGCATGGCTTCTACCGTGTTCTCATATTGACCGAAGGCGGTCAGGCGGAAGAAGCCTTCGCCGTTGACACCGAAGCCGGCGCCCGGCGTGCCGACCACCTGTGCGCGTTCCAGCAGCAGATCGAAGAAATCCCAGCTTTTCATGCTGCCGGGGCAGCGCAGCCAGATATAGGGCGAGTTGACGCCGCCGGTGTAGAAAATACCGAGCCGATCGAGCGTATCTGCCATGACGCGGGCGTTGCGGCGGTAGTAGTCGAGGTTTTCCATGCACTGGGCGTAGCCTTCGTCGGTAAAGACCGCTTCCGCCGCGCGCTGCACGATGTAGGCCGTGCCGTTGTATTTGGTGGTCTGGCGGCGCAACCACATGCGGCTTAAGTTCATGCCGTCGCGTTCCAGCGTCTCGGGCACAATGGTGTAGCCGCAGCGCGTGCCGGTGAACCCCGCCGTCTTGGACAGCGAGCAGATCTCGATCGCGCACTGCTTGGTGCCTTCGATTTCGTAGATCGAGCGCGGCAGCGAAGAATCCGTGATGAATGCCTCGTAAGCCGCATCAAACAGAATGATGGCGTCCTGACGGAGCGCATAATCCACCCACTTTTTAAGCCCCGCATGGTCGTAAACCGCGCCGGTGGGGTTGTTGGGCGAGCAGATGTAGATCAGATCGGCCTGTACATCCTCGTCCGGCAGCGGCAGAAAGCCGTTTTCGGCATTCGCGTCGCAATAGACGATCTTCCGGCCCGCCATGACGTTGACGTCCACATAGGCGGGATAGACCGGATCGGGGATGAGCACGGTATTGTCCTGAGCGAACAGATCGAGCAGATTGCCCAGGTCGCTCTTTGCGCCGTCGCTGATGAAGATTTCATCAGTAGAAAGTGCCACGCCGTGCTTTGCGTAATAGCGGGCGATGGCCTCACGCAGGAAGGGATAGCCCTGTTCGGAGGGAATGTAGCCGTGGAAGCCGCCGGGCGTGCCCATCTCCAGGGCGGCTTTTTGCATGGCTTCGGTCACGGCTGGGCAGAGTGGCCGGGTTACGTCTCCGATTCCCAAGCGGATGATGCTCTTGTCTGGATGTGCGGCGGAATAGGCGGCGACCTTCTTACCCACCGTGGAAAAAAGGTAGCTGTCCTGAATGTTGCGGTAGTTTTCGTTGATGCGCATAAGGTGCGCCTCCTTTATCGTGCGTGGATTTTCAATGTGTCAATCATAGAAAAAAGGCATTTCGCCCTGTTCCGGCGGTGCGCCCAGCTGATTGAGTACAAACGGCCAATTGCCTGTGTCCTCTATCAGAAAGCCGTAAATCAGCCCCATATGCCGGTGCCAATGGCGGAATTGGCCGAGAATCAGATGAAAGCGCGTCATGTCGCAGTCCGCTGGGCGCTCGGTCAGCTCATCGTCTTGAAGGACATCGAGATAGGCGCAGAGCTTGCCCTTTACAGCCGCAAAATAGGACAAAGCGGTTTCTCTTGGCAGCGTTTCGTCTTCGGAGGGAACGACGTTCAGATCGTTTAGCCCTTTTGTGTGGAAGGATGGGGCGCGGTAATCGGGATCGCCGGGGTTGATATACCAGCGATCCATCGAATACAGCGTGTGGTAGACGTATTTCCACATCGGGATGCCGTCATAGCGCCGATCCCACAGCGCATCCGGGATGGCGCGCAGCAGGTTTTCACACTCCCATAGGGCGCGCTGCGTCTGCTCCCGGATGACGGCGGAGAACGGGTTTTGCTCAATCATGCTTTTCGGCCTGCGCGTCCAGCGAAGCCTTGATGAATTCGCGGAAGAGCGGATGCGCCTTGTTGGGGCGGGACTTGAATTCGGGATGGAACTGCACGCCGATGTAGAAACGCTTGCCGGGGATTTCCACCGCCTCGACCAGGCGCTCGTCGGGCGAGGTGCCCGCGATGCGCATACCGTGATCCTGGAACTCCTGACGGTATTCATTGTTGAACTCATAACGGTGACGATGGCGCTCGGAGATGTTGCTCTGGCCGTAGACGCGCTCCATCAGCGTGCCGGGACGGATAGCGCAGGGGTAAGCACCCAGGCGCATCGTGCCGCCCTTGGGCAGGTTGCCCTGCTGGTCGGGCATCAGGTCGATGATGGGATGCTTGGTATCGGGCACCGCATCGGCCGCGCCCGACGGAATGCGAAGGCGCTGTCCC
>OLGF01001198.1_pt1 | contig 28981 bp, 20 predicted proteins | sample 1604971 | NCBI WGS metagenome assembly OLGF01 (sample SAMEA3888902, study PRJEB22519) | human gut metagenome | biome: human gut; feature: human-associated habitat; material: faeces | place: Denmark | collected 2011 | reverse complement strand
GGGAGTGGGAATGAAAGTTAAGAACAAGCCTTGACACAGTTTAAATTACACCCCCCAGTTCAGACAAACCGCTGCAACCGTAGAAAGCCTCGTCGCCAATATTTTTTAGATTCTTTGGCATGACAATTTCTTCCAAATTGTCGCAATCTTTGAATGCTCCATCGCAAATAATCTCGACACGGTCGTCAATTGCATAATGTTTGCCGGCATACGCTTTTGCATCAACAAGTTTCTTATAGTCCTTGCTGTACTTCACACCAAACACGTCATTCGCCACCTCTATAGCTGTCTCTAATGTTGAAAAATCTTCTTCCATTAAATGCTTTAGTTTAATAGCCCGTAAAATGTGCGAGAACCCGCCAATGCGTCACGCCATCTCTTTCAAGACTTTTTATTCGTTAATATTTTCACTTTTCTTCTCCCGGCAAAGCCCCTTATGTTGCTGATTTCTTTCCAGCCTTCCGCCTGTTTATAGGCGGTGGCTGATCCTTCCGGAACAAACGTATTGGCATCGAGATTGTTTGGAAATTCATCGCCGTCAGAATCTGATGGTGTGTCTCTCCGTGGCCAGCGCGCCGACAATGCCCCAACCGTTGTCTACGTTGCTGTGGATGAGCACCGTCTCTGAGTAGGCGTCGCGGTCGGTGATGCGGTAGATCCACACAGAATTGAGGTAATGGTAGAAATCCGGGGTAATCGATTGCAGCTCGATGTCAACCCATTTGTCCTCAGGTCCTTCGCGACCATTGGAATGCACAGGCCGCGTCTCGCGCAGCCGCGTTTCCACTACGAAATCGTAAGTCTTGCCGTTTATCAGATAGTCGCAGAACACGTTCGACATTCCTGCCGCCCAACCGCCGTAGTCTTTGTGGAGCGCCACGTTCTTGAAAATGACATCGCTGCTTGCAAACGAGTCCTTGAAATAATACATACTGCCTAAATGTCCGGCGCTGCGCACTTTCAGCCGATAATAATTATTTTCGGAAGAAGGGTCGGTGATGCGCAGCGTGATGCGCGCCACGGTGTCCTGCGCGGTGTTGGTATCGATGTCGTACGACATCGGGTCATAGAGCCTCTCGCAACTCACAATCTCAAGCCGCTGATGCTGTGGCACAACCACCTGGGCGCTGGCTGTGGGATAGCCGTCGGCGGCAGCCTCGATTTTAATCACGTCGCCCTCTTTCGGGCGGTAGTCGCATTGGAAATTGAGATTGTCGGCATTATACTTCAGTTGATATACGTCGGAACCGTTGACCGTAGCCGTAACCTGAGTGGTCGGAATCACCGTCAGCCTCACAAGGTCGTCGTTGAAATTCTTGTCCTCATAGTCGGCGAAGTCGATATATTCATCGATTGTGAATTCCTTGAAACTCGTAGCCGTGGTGACGGTTGCGGTCAAGATGGTGTCGGTAGAGACCAGGGCGTTGACCGTCAGTTCCGGCGGCAGTTCCGTATCATCGTTTTTCAGTTCAATCTCGCAGCTTGTGGCGAGAAAAACGATTAAGGCAAGCAGATATTTTATCTTGTTCATAGCGTTTTTAGAATTTGATGGTGTAATCTACCGACGGCAGGAACGGCAGTTTGCACACGCCTTTCAGAAAAGGCTTTGCCGTGACGTTGTCGTAGCTGACATAGACATCGGTGATGTTCTGGTGGTTGTAGATGTTGTATAGGCTCAGACCGAGCGCACTCTCGGCGCGGCGGTGGCGCAGAGTGTAGACCACGCGCAGGTCGAGATGGTGCTCGTCGGGGATGTGGAAGGAGTTGCGGCCGCGATATGTGTAAAACCTGCTGTAGCGGTAAAAGGATGTTCCATTGCCCGGGTCATAGGTGACCATGTCGTGCGGCGGAATGCCTTCTTTGCTTGAGAAATTGTCGCCCACAGGGTCATATTCGTCGATTCTGCCGCCGCTCACCACCGTTGTCGCCACATTGCCGCGACGTCCGCTGCGGAATGTCCATGACGCGACACGGTCCAGTGCTTGTCGAATCGGTGCGCAATGATGATGTTTAAATTGTGGCGGCGGTCGTTGGCAGCGGGAAACTCCCTGCCGCCGTTAAGTTCCTGCATCGGACGGTCGAATGTGCGCAGTGCTTTTGCCCACGTGTAGCTCAGCCACCCTGTGGTCTTTCCTGTTTCTTTTTTAAGCAGCACCTCCGCGCCGTATGCCCTGCCACGTCCTGTCACAGCCATGTTCTGCCAATCGCCGGTGGTGGTCAGAAACGAGGCTCCATCGCGGTATTCTGCCAGATTGTGCATCCATTTGTAGTATCCTTCAACCTCCAGTGTCAGACCCTTGACAAATTCATATCCCGCCCCGGCAGCCACCTGGTCGGAATGCATCAACGGCAATCTCTTTGTGACAGGCACCCAAATGTCTGACGGCATCACGATGTTGCCGCTCGTAAGCATGTGGAATCCCTGCGACATCCTTGCTGCATACGACAGTTTCAATGCCAGTTGGTCTGTGGGCAGAAACCTCACTGACGCACGCGGTTCAAGTGAGTGGGCGGTGTGGTCTGACAGTGAGTAGAGCACGTAGCGCAGACCGATGTTGGCCTTCAACCAATGGCTGATGTCCCAATCGTCCTCGGCATAGACGCTGATTGAGGTTGAGTTTGTTGTGCTGCCGATGGTTTCGTCGCGCAGCGTTTCTTTGATGCTGTAGTCATCGATTATAGGATATGTTGTCACAATTGAATGGTCGTATACATCGACCGTCGGAGCGAAATGCTGCCATGTGGCGCCTGCGCCGTAGCGCAGCGTGTTGCGTGCCGCCGCTTTATGGGTGAAATCTATTTTTGCCGTGAAATCGCCGATTCGTGAATGATATTTCGCATAGGAGTCTTTGCTGAGCGTTTGGTTTAAAGAGATGTCTTTTTTGTTGTCATTTTTCGACAACCATGCCTTGTCGACTTTTTCCGATTGAGAAAGATTGTAGCGGTATTGGCTGTAGCCAGCCGATGCGCGCATCTGCAATTTGTCGGAAAAAGTGTGTATCCACGTCAGTCCGCCAACGATGTTGCCCCAATTGCTTGATGAATTGTTTTCCGTTTCCGATTTGAAATACTTTGTCAATTCTTCTTCTGGAAAATATTTGTTTATCTGCGTATGCCAGCTTGACGGGGTGACATCGTCCTTGTCGTTGCCTATGTAGAACGAGGCGGTCAGGCGGTCGCGCTTCGAAAATCGATGTGCGAGGCGCGCCGTGACATCGTAATAACTAAGATTGAGATATGGGTTGAGCACATTCTGGTTGTCGATTATGTGTTTCATCACAGGAATCACGATGGCGTTGAGATATGACGCTCGGCCAGACACGCTGAATGATGTATGCCCTTTCCATATAGGTCCTTCAACATGCAGCGCCGACGACATCACTCCCGCTGTCAGAGAGCCGTGGTAGCGGTCGAAGTCGCCGTCCTTCAGCTCCACATCGACCACGCTCGACAGTCGCGATCCATAGCGCGCCGGAAAGCCGCCCTTATAGATTGTCACGCCACTCACCATCTCAGGGCTGAACACCGACACGAATCCCTTCAGATGTTCCGGATTATAGACAGGAAAACCATCGATTGTAATTTGGTTTTGGTCATAGTTGCCGCCGCGCACATAGATGCCGGCGGTGCCGTCGCTGCCCGACTGCACTCCTGGCAATGTCTGCAATGCTTTCAGAATGTCGACCTCGCCGAGCGTTGCCGGAATCGACTTTATTTGGCGTATCGACAGCTCGTTGGCACTCATCTGCGAAGAGCGTATGCCTATTTCCGACGGAGCGTAGATTGTCACGTCGCGCAGTTGGTTGTCGTGTTCAAGCTTTATGGTGACAGTTCTTTTTCTGTCGGCTTTGACTTTTATGGTTTGCGTTTTGTAGCCCACATAACTGACGTGTAGATTCAACGTTTCGTCCTTGACAGCTTTCAGCTCAAAGAAACCGGCGTTGTCGGTGATTTGCCCGTAGCGATAATCCTTCGTGTAAACGCTCGCCCCCGCCAATGCTTCCCCTGTCTCGGCGTCGCGCACCGAGCCGCTGACCACAACTTGAGCTACCTGAGCATGGAGGCTGATGGCTGAAACGAGCACAGCCAATAGTGCTAATAAAATTTTCATAATCAGAATATTAGGTTGTGTTCTATTGGTGTTGTAATTATGTTGCTCTAATAAATGCGTTAAAGATAAGGATGTGCGCGGAAAAAAACAAAAAAAATTATATGTTGTGCAACACAAAAATGTGCTTATCAGCATAATAAATTGCTGATAATTCCGCCTCGGCGATATTTTTTTTGCAATTAGGCGCAAAGTCACTACCTTTGCGCCATAATGCGCATTGATATAATAACAGTTCTGCCGGAAATGCTTGAGTCGCCGCTGAACTGCTCGATTCTGAAAAGGGCTCAAAACAAGGGATTGGCGGAAATCGTGGTGCACGATCTCCGCGAATACAGTCTTGACAAGCATCGCCACGTCGACGACTATCCGTTTGGCGGCGAGGCAGGTATGGTTATGCAGATAGAGCCGGTGGACCGTTGCATCTCCGCGCTGAAGGCGGAACGCGACTATGATGAGGTGATTTTTGTGACGCCCGACGGCGAGAAGTTCGACCAACGGATGGCAAACACGCTGTCGTTGTCGGAAAACCTGATTATCCTCTGCGGCCATTACAAAGGCATCGACTACCGCATCCGCGAGCATTTCATCACAAAGGAAATCACAATCGGCGACTACGTGTTGACCGGCGGCGAGCTGCCGGCGGCAATCATCACCGACGCCATTGTGCGCCTCATTCCCGGAGCCATCGGCGACGAGCAGTCGGCGCTGAGCGACTCCTTTCAGGACAATTTGCTCGCGCCGCCTGTCTATACGCGTCCGGCGGAGTACAAGGGATGGCGTGTGCCCGACGTCCTGCTGTCGGGGCATCAGGCACGCATCGACGACTGGAAGCACGAAATGGCGCTGAAGCGCACCCGCGAGTTGCGCCCGGATTTGCTTGATGAATAAAAAAACGGAGGACTGTGCTATGGGATTTTTAGGACGCATAAAAGACGGAATCCAGAAATTCAATTTATGGATTGTGGTTGTGGTGGCGTTCGGTGTCTACATCACCTTTTTTTCCGACTACAACTATTTCCGCTCGATGGAGTATAACGCAAGGATAAAAGACCTCAAGGCGCAGATAAAGGAGTGTGACGATTCGACCGCCGTCTATCGCGAGCGCCTGCGCCTGCTCGAGAGCGACCACGAGACGCTGGAGCGCATTGTCAGAGAGGAATATCTGATGAAGCGCGAAAACGAAGACTTGTATATTGTGAACGAATAAAAACAAATATATCGAAAAAATGAAAAAGGAAAATGTGCTCAACATATTGCTGTCGGTGGGAATGGTGATATTGCTGCTGTCGGCTTTTCTGCCGCTTGTGGATGTGAAAACGCCGTGGCTGCGCTACATCTTCACATTTGCGGCAATGCTCATCGTCGTGGTGCGCGTGTTTCAGCGCGCGGCGCGCCGCAAACAGACGTTCAGCCTGCGCGTGCGCCGTCTTTTCACGATGGAGTTCTGGTCGGCGATGTGCTATGTGGTCTCGGCGCTGTTTCTTTTCTCCGACCCATACCACAGCACGTGGCTCGGCTTTCTGACGGCAGGCGCCGTGGTGCAGGTCTACGCGTCGTTTATGATTGACTACCAGTTGCGCAAGGAGGCAAAGAAGGCGGAAAACACCGATGTGGTCGGTAAAAAACATTAAAATGTCGCGGCGGAAGGCGAAAACCGAGTCAAACCGCCGCATAATTGAGTAGTAATTAGTATTTTTGTCCGAAGAATGAATTTAAGTCTGACAATCGACCAGGGTAACTCGTCGGCAAAGGTGTCGGTGTTTTCAGGAACGACGTTGTTGCAGTCGCACCGCTTTGAGCGGCTTGCGCCGGGCGACCTCGACCTTGTGATGGCAGGACATGCAGTGACGGCGGCGATTTATTCGTCGGTGGTGGGCAACGACAGCCAGATTGAAGAACTGCTGTCGGCGAAAGGCGTGCGCACGTATATGCTCGATGAGCGTCTGCCCATGCCGCTTGCCATTGACTATGCCACACCCTCCACTTTGGGACATGACCGCATAGCCGCAGCGGTGGGCGCACTGACGCTTGCTCCCGGACGCGACTGCCTGGTGGTCGACGCCGGCACGGCAGTGACCTACGACTATGTCACCGCCGACGCGCATTTCAAAGGCGGCAACATAGCCCCTGGGCTGTCGTTGCGCTTTCAGGCGCTGGCTTCGCATTGCGTGCAGCTGCCGCGTGTGGATGTCGGTGGCGACATCCCTACGGTAGGCTACGACACGCCTACCGCCATCCGCTCCGGCGTGGTGCTCGGACTTGTGGCGGAGATTGAAATGCTGGCTCGCCGGCTCGGCTCGCCCGCGATAGTGCTTACGGGAGGCGACAGCCCGCTGGTGGCAGACAGGATTTCAGACAACGTGATTGTCGACAATGATTTGGTGGCAAAAGGATTAAACAGAATATTAGAATACAATGAGATATTATAAGAAAATTACAGTATTGGCGGCTCTCGCCGTGGCGGCAGTGGGACAGATGTTTGCCCAAAACCAGTCGTCGCCTTATTCACGATATGGTTACGGACTGTTCAGCGACTATGCAACCAGCGCGCAGCGCAACATGGGCGGCGTGGGCGTGGCTATGGCCGACGGCCGTCAGATCAACGTGATGAACCCGGCATCGTATGCCGCAACCGACTCCCTGACGTTGCATTGGGACATCGGTCTTGACCTTACGCAGCTGAAGTCGAGCGAGGAGGGCAACAGCGGAAAAGCTTTCGGTGGAGGCTTGAACTACCTTACGCTGCAGTTCCCGATAACGAAATATATGGGTGCGAGCATCGGCTTGGTGCCTTACACCACGGTGGGATACTCGTTTGGCAACAATCTTAAAAACGACGACGGAACGGTGCAGACGTCGCAGTCGACAAGCGTGTCGGGCTATGGCGGCATCGACGAGCTTTATGTCGGTTTGGGCGCGCGTCCTGTACGCGGATTGACGCTTGGTGCCAACTTTTCTTACCAATTCGGTACGATTGTCAACGACCAATACGTCATATCGTCGACATCAACGCTTTATGAGCAGAAAATACAGGTGCGCGACTGGAATGTGCTTCTGGGTCTGCAGTACACGCAGCGTCTGGCTCCGAAGCATCAGTTGACATTCGGTTTCACATATTCGCCGAAGAAAGATTTCCACGGACGCACATGGGGCGTGAAATATGATATGTCGGGCGACGTGTCGTCGACCTCTGGGGCGGCAAAACCTGACACCATCGCCAATGAGCGTTTGCAGACAATGGGCTACAGCAAGCCAAACGCTTATGCCTTCGGTCTGAACTACAACTTCGACCAGCGTCTTTCTGCCGAGGTCGACTTCTCGATGCAGCAGTGGAGCAAGGCCACGTTCCCGGGCTTGACAAATGAAGATGGCAACGTGATGTATCAGACGCGTCTCGACGACCGCTGGCGCATTGCCGCCGGTGTGCAGTATGTGCCGCGTATGCGCGGGTCGTATCTGCAGCGTGTGGCTTACCGCCTCGGTGGCTCCTACACGCGCGACTATCTGATGATAGGCGACAACCATCTGAAAGAGTTCGGCGTAAGCTGCGGTTTCGGATTTCCTACCGTGGCGCAGAAAACCGTAATCAACCTCGGTTTTGAGTATAAGCGTCGCAAGGCTTATCCTGCAAGCCTCGTGACAGAAAACTATTTCAACATCACGCTTGGCATAAACTTCAAGGAATTTGCTTTCTGGAAGGAGAAAATTCGCTAATTTGCAGATGCGTACGGCAACAAGCATATTATTCTTGGCAACGCTGCTGACGGCGTTGCTGCCGGCTTGCAAGGAGGTGAAACGCGATGTGGTGGCCACTCCGGCAAACCGCGACAGTGTGGTGTCGATGAAGACGCGCGACGTGATGACGCTGATCAGCGACTCGGGCATGACGCGCTACCGCATCACGGCAAAGCTGTGGCTTGTCTACGACGAGGCGCGCCGTCCGAATTGGAAATTTCCTTACGGTCTGTTTCTTGAAAAGTTTGACGACAATTTCAAGGTTGAGGCGACAATACGTTGCGACTCCGCTTTCTACTTCAAGAATGACAAGCTGTGGCGTCTCGACGGCAATGTCGTGATACGCAACACGAAAAAAGAACTCATCGAGACCGAGCAGATATATTGGGACCAGACTTTCCATGAGGTGCGCAGTGACTCGTTTGTGCATATCGAACGCGCCGACCGCATCCTTGAGGGATATGGCTTCAAGTCGGACGAGAATTTGCATAATTATTTGATAAAGAAGCCTTCGGGCATCTTCCCGATACCGAAGCGCCAGGAGACAACACCTCCAGTTTAAGTTGATTGCTATGGATACTGCTACTGCTTTGATAATCACACTCGTGTCGATGGCTTTTTCTGCATTTTTCTCTGGAATGGAGATTGCCTTCATTTCCTCAAACAAGGTGCGTGCCGGTGTCGACTCTCAGAAAAAAGGGCTGACAAGCCGCATCATCAACACGTTCTACAGCCGTCAGGACATGTTTATTTCCACGATGCTCGTGGGCAACAACATTATGCTTGTGGTCTACGGTATAGGCATCGCCGTGCTGCTCGAACCGGGCATAAAAAGCGTGGTGGGCGACAACGAGGCGCTGATACTTGTGTGCCAGACCATCATATCGACAGGCATAATCCTCATCACTGGAGAGTTTCTGCCGAAGACAATCTTCCGCATCAATCCAAACATCTCGCTGCGCCATTGCGCCGTGGGGCTTTATGTGATTTATCTGGTATTGTATCCGATATCATGGTTCTCATCGTGGCTGTCGAAGTCGTTGATGCACTTGTTTGGAGCCAAAGCCTCGGCGCCACGGTCGGCGTTGCTCACTGTCAGCGAACTCGACGACTACATCCAGCAGACCATCGACGACAAAAATGCCGGAAAAACTGGAGCGGAGGAGATTGAGCACGAAGTGAAGATTTTTCAGAACGCGCTCGACTTCAGCAACACGCTGCTGCGCGACTGCATGATTCCGCGCAACGAGATTGTGGCGGTGTCGTCCGACACCGACCGTGAGCGTCTGCGTCGCAGGTTTACAGCCACCGGACTGTCGAAAATCCTTGTCTATACCGACGACATCGACAATATCATCGGCTATATCCACGTCAACGAGCTTTTCAACACCGCCACCGAGTGGCAGAAATGTATAAAACCGGTGGATTTCGCTCCAGAGTCGATGCCTGCTAACACGATGATGCGCAAGATGCTTGCCGAAAAACGAAGCATTGCCGTGATTGTAGATGAGTTTGGCGGCACGGGTGGACTTGTCACACTTGAGGATCTTGTGGAGGAGATTTTCGGCGACTTCGAGGATGAGCACGACAAGCGCCGTCTTACGGAAGTGCGCCTCAGCGACACCTCGTTTAAATTCTCAGGACGCATTGAGATTGAGCATCTTAATGAAACTTACAACCTTGACATACCGGAGGATGAGGAGTATCAGACGCTTGCCGGATACATCATTTTCCGCCTTGGGGCTCTTCCGCAGCAGGGCGACTCGTTTGATATCGACGGCTTGAAATTCACAATCTTGAAGAAGTCGGCAACCCGTATCGAACTTGTGCGCCTCGACCTCCCGTCGGCTGCCGAAAAAGATTGATTTAACCCCTTTCTGAGCAATTGTTAGATGTAGATGTGTTAAAAAAGAGCATAGAATCACATTTAAGTGTTCGTTGTTTCTTGTTTATGAAACAATATGCTTGCCTTTGTGCAACAATGATAATTTATGACACAAAATATCTTCCGACTTGTCTTGACAGACGAGGCACAAAACTTTATTTAAAGTTTACCCGAAGCGGTATCTTACAAGATATACTACAACATTAAGCGTGTTGCGGGAGGAGAACGCAATAAAGAGCTTTTCAAGAAGTTGGAAAATTCGGAAATATGGGAGTTCCGTACATTGTATAATAAAACAGCTTATCGTTTATTTGCTTTTTGGGACAAGGATAAAGAAACATTGGTGATTGCCACTCATGGCATTGTCAAGAAGACACAAAAGACGCCAAGTAAGGAAATCGCGAAAGCAGAAGTAATAAGAAGAGAATATTTCAAAAATAAGTGATTATGGCACGGATGAATCTTACTCCATTGGACGATGTGCTTGACAAGCATTTCGGTAAAATAGGAACACCAAAACGCGATGCATTCGAAAGTGATGTGGATGTGGCTTTGCATGCTTATAGATTAGGCGAGGCTATCAAAAAAGCTCGTATTGAACAGAACTTGACCCAAGAACAGCTGGGGGAACGTATCGGTGTAAAAAGAGCGCAGATTTCTCGGTTGGAAAGAGGTTATAGCATAACAATACCAACTATGAGAAGGGTGTTCAAGGCATTGGGTGTGGTAACTGCAACTATTGACTTGGGCATTGCAGGAAAGGTTGCATTGTGGTAAAATCCAATTGCCTATGGTGTAATAGCAGAACCCGTTATGCCAAAGTTGTTTGAGGCTTCTCGAGAATGGGGCATTATGAGGAATCGCGTTCTGTTGAAGAAATCAACAAGACAATGGTCTTAATGCGTGGCATAGGAAAGAAAGGAAATTTCCTGATTTGTGATAAAACAGCCGTAAAATTGTCAATACAATGACGGTTTTACGGCTGTTCTGCATTTTATTTAAGGTTGCGGATTTCTTGGCTGATTCACTTGAAGATAAGCGCAGTATGTGCCGTTTCACATCGATTAACGTTTTGTTACTGATTTTTTATCGGCAAATTGTGGCGAGGTGAATAGAAATGCGTAATTTTGTGGAATAGAAACTAACATAACCCATAAAATAATTATGAGAAAACAAATCTTTCTATCCAGCGTATTGTTGCTGGGCGCGGCGCTTACAATGAGCGCGGCGGAACGCGGCGGTAGAACCGTTGCGCTCGCAGGTGTCGAATATTCTGTCGATACGCTTTTTCATGCGAAGGTGGGTCCGGGCACTACGGAAACTTCGTTGCATCTTGTCAACGAAACCGGGCAACAGTTGCGTGTGTTTTATCTGACTACCGACTTGACAAATCCAAACACTTCCATCGAGGCTATCGTGGCTCAGGACAAAGTGCCTGGAGGAGCGACTGTCAGTAGCATGGCTAAGGACCATACTGTGGAAGGAAAGAACTATTTCTGCGGTGTCAACACCGACTTCTTCCTCACTTCCGGCTCGGCAAGCAATGGCAAGTCGATTGTAGGCGCGCCTGTGAAGGCTTCGGTTGCCGGCGGCGAGATTTATCGCAGCGGTTCGGCTTCTACATCCTGGCCAAACATCTTTGTTGACCGCGACGGCAAGATGAACATCGGTGCTGTTTCGTTTGCAAAGGGAACAGTTACAGCGGGCGGAAAGACTGCCACTCTCAAGGCAATCAACAACGACGCTCCTGACAATGGTATTTCAATCTATACACCGAAATATTACGGCACTCCCAACCAGCCGGGTCTTAACGGTCAGTGTGTCACAGTGCCTGTGACGCTTGTGGAAGGCGACTATGTAGGTGCCGGCAAAACACTGAAGTTTAAGGTGTGCGGTGCTACAGGTACCAACGGCGACTGCACTATCAACGACGGTGAGTACGTGCTTCTTGCCCGCGGCTCTGCACAAGATGTGCTCAGCGGCTTGAAAGTTGGCGACGAGGTGTCGGCATATGTGAAAGTGACTATCGGCGACACTGAGGTGTTCCCGACTCAGTTGGCTTGCGGCAACCCATGGATTCTGAAAGCGGGCGAGGTGCTCGACTCTGAAGGCGACCGTGGCGACGCCAGCGCGCGCCATCCGCGCACAGGTATCGGTTATTCAACAGATAACACCAAGTTGGTGATGATGGTTATCGACGGACGTAGCGCAATTTCTGCCGGTGTACACACTCAGGAACTTGCCGGAATGCTTTACTATGCTGGTGCCGACGAGGCTGTCAATGTTGACGGCGGTGGCTCTTCGACAATGTATACAGCGCCTCTTGGTGTGCTCAACAAGACGAGCGACGGCCATGAGCGTGCTGTGGCAAGCGGTCTGTTTGTCGTTGCCAATGTGCCTGACGACAAGACTGTCGCTGAGGTGCGTTTCGTAGACTGGGCGATGAACTTCCCGAAATACGGTATCTATACTCCGAAATTCTATGGCTACAACAAGTATGGTGTGCTTGTCGATACAGACTTGCAGGGCGTTAAGCTCAGCTGCGACAAGGCTCTCGGCGAGATTGTCAACGACGGCTCCACATTCTATGGCACAGGCGAAGGTATGGGTGCTTTGAAGGCTACTTACAACGGTATTGAGGCAGTGCTTCCTGTAAATGTGGTGGCAAGCGATGATGTTGCTTTCCGATTGAAAAACATCGTGATTGACAATAAGCGCGAATATCCGATGGAGGTGCAGGCTATTGTTAACGAGAAAACGATGCCGATCAACCCTGTGGCACTTACTTGGTCGTCGGAAAACGACGGTGTTGCCACAATCGGTGCTGCTGACGGTGTGCTCCGTGGTGTGGCAAACGGAACCACAACTATTACCGGAAAGGTAGGTTCGTTTGTGGGAACTGCAAATGTGTCTGTCGAGATTCCTGAAGCTGAGGTTATGCCTGTCGCTGAATACAAAGACGGCGAATGGAAAAACTCGCAGTTTGGCGGTACCGACCTTGTTGTTTCTGCTCTTGAAAACGGTGTGAAAATCAACTATACAGGCAACGGTACGGGTCGTGGCGCATATATCCAATTGGAAAAGGGCTGCCGCGTGTGGAGTTTGCCTGAGAAACTCCGCGTGCGCATCAACCCGGGTAATGCAACAGTGAAGAAGGTGTCGTCGACATTGACCGACGCATATGGCAAAGTTTATTCGGCTTGGGCTTTTACTACCGACGAACTTCCGAAAAACACGGTTTCGACATTGGAGCTCAACCTTTCTGATAATCTTGATTTGACAGATATCGGTGTGTATCCATTGACTGTCAACACTCTCCGTCTCGACATGGGCGCTTCGGCAAAGGGTCAGGCGTTTGAAATCCTCGTGCCTGGTTTCGAGGCTGTATATTCAGCAGGTGGCGGCAGCGTTGCCGGCATCGAGGCGGCTCAGGGCGTGCGCGTATATCCTAATCCTGTAAAGGCTGGCGAGGCTGTGACAGTTGAGGCTGACGGCGAGGCAAACGTGCAGATTTTCACTCTCGGTGGTGCTGTGGCAGCGCAGGCTGAGATCAACGGAACTGCCGCTGTGTCGACAGATGGTCTGCAGGCAGGAATGTATCTTGTGCGCGTGGCAACAACCAACGGTGTAAACACAGCGAAACTTATCGTGAAGTAAGGATACGGTTTCAGTATAAAAACAAAAAGCGGAGTCTTTGCGGCTCCGCTTTTTTATGTCTGCTCTCATTGTTTCACAACAGGAGAGGCTGTGTAATAATATTGAATGGTTCTTTCGATGACACTAAGTTACACCATAGTGCCTGATGAAGCAATGCAAGATGAACCATTATATAAATGGATAAAACGTTAAGTCGTTGATATACAGGTGTGATTTATATGAAAAATATAAACGTCAATATTCGTTCTTGCGGGCAAAACATAGCCATAATATCACGCCTCTGACGGCGAGATATGTCAAAAAGGCTGTCCAAAGACTGCTGTTGGCGTCGGGAAAAGGGGAAAGAAAATAGATGGCGAAATAGACTGCTGTCGCGCCTGCGAGCGACAGCAGCATCTGTCGGGTGGCGGTAAGTCCGACAAACACGCCGTCCCAGATAAACGCCGCCATACCTGCTATCGGAGCGAGGGCTATCCACCATCGGTAGGCTGCGGCAAACGCTACGACCTCGGGCTTGTCGCTGAACAGCGACATTACTTCGTGGTTGAAGACGCCATAGGCGAAGGCGAATATTGCGGCGAGACTCCATCCCCATGCAAAGAGATGCGACACGCAGCGTCGCAGCGAATGCTTGTCGGCGGCGCCGGCATATTTGCCAACGAGAGCCTCGCCGGCGTATGCAAACCCGTCCATGAAATGGGAGTAGAGCAGGTAAAGTTGCATGAACAGGGCGTTGACGGCGAGCGTCATGTTGCCGGAGCGTGCACCCGTAGCTGTGAAAAACAGCATCACTGCCATTACGCACAGGCTGCGTAGGAAGATGTCGCGGTTGACGCTGAAAAAACGTCCCAGACCACGCAGCATCTCGTCGACGCGAGGAGCATATCCGAGGGTTTCCTTGCGCATCATTCTGGCAGCGAAAAATGCGGAAAGGATGAAGCCACACCACTGTGCCGCAAGTGTGCCTAAGGGGATGCCGATGAATCCAAGCCGCATGGCGAACACGAAACATAGGCTGCAGACGATGTTGACCACATTTACAACCATCGACACCGCGAGAGGGTAGGTGGAGTTCTGCATGCCGATAAACCATCCTGTGAGGCTCATCGTGGCGAGGGTGGCGGGCGCGCCCCAGATTATGATGGAGAAATATTGCGAGGCATGGGTGTGGACTGCCTCGCTTGGGGAGATGGCGGCGAGCAGCAGCCATCTTATGGGCGACTGCAGTGCCACGATGGCGATGCCGAGCAGCAATGCCAGTGCCACTGAGCGAAACAGCATCACCGACATCTGTCGCCTGTCGCGCGCGCCGTATGCCTGCGCTGTCAGTCCGCTTGTCCCCATGCGCAGAAAACCGAAGTTCCAGTATGTAAGGCTGAACATCGTTGCGCCCACCGAAACCGCACCGATTGTCACGGCGTCGCCGATGTGGCCGGCGATGGTGAGGTCGACAAGTCCCAGCAGCGGCACGATGACGTTTGACAGGATTGCGGGTACTGCTATTTTGAGGATGCTTTTGTTCACTGTTGGAATGGCTGTGTATATATACGAAAAAAGGTATCGGCTGGAAAATCAGCCAATACACTAATGTAGCCCATAGGAGAATCGAACTCCTCTTTCAAGAATGAAAATCTTGCGTCCTAGCCGATAGACGAATGGGCCAATACATTATTAACCGCTTTTCTGTCAAAGCGAGTGCAAAGATAGGAGTTATTTATTTATCCACCAAATATCGTGCATACAAAACGGCGATTTTAATAGATTTTAAGAAATTATAAATTGCATAATGTGTACCTTTGGCGTGGAATTTATTCATTTTGCAATGATTGAGAAACTGCAGGGGGTGGTGCTGCGCACCATAAAATACAACGACAAGAATGCTATTGTGCGTGTCTACACCGATATGCATGGCGTCATGGCGTTTCTGCTGCCGCAAGGCAACGGCAAGGTGGCGCGTCAGCGCAGGGCGTTGTTTCAGCCTCTCTCGCTTGTTGAGATTGTTGCCGACATCAGACAAGGGCGCGACCTGTATAGTATAAAGGAGGCGCGCTGTCTGCATCCGCTGCACAGTCTCCATACCGATCCTGTCAAGAATGCCGTGGCGCTGTTTGTCACGGAGCTGCTCTCTGCTGTCATCGTGGAGCAGGAGCGCAATCCCGCGCTGTTTTCCTTTGTGGCGGGGTCGGTGGTGTTTCTCGACCGGGCAAATGACGGCATTGCCAATTTCCACATCTGCTTCCTTTATAATTTAGGCGTGTTTATCGGAATCGAGCCCGACCGCGACACGTATCGTCTGGGATGCGTGTTTGATATGGAGGGCGGCGTCTTTTCCAGCTGCCGTCCTGTGCATGGGCATTATGTAGAGGGAGTGGAGGCGGAGGCGGTCTACCGGCTGTCGCGCATCACGTATGCCAACATGCATCTGTTCCGCTTCAACCGCGGGCAGCGCAACCGGCTGTTGCAGCTGACGCTCGACTATTACCGGTTGCACAACTCCGCGCTGGGCGAGTTGCATTCGCCCGCCGTTCTGGCCGACTTATTTTCCTGAACCGTTTCCTGTTTCAAGTGTGAGTCCGTCGTTCTCAAGGTCGTTCTTCGACGGAAGCACGATCACTGTCATTCCGCGGTAGGCAAATTTTGTTGCAAACTCCAGGATGTTGGCATTGTGAAGGCGTATGCATCCTTCGGTGGCGAGAGTGCCTATCGACGACTCGTCGTGTGTGCCGTGGATGCCGATGCCTTTGTGCCCTGTCAGCAAGCGCACGAAATACGGGCCGTAGGCGCCGCGAATCACGCCTTTACCGTCTTTAAAGTCGTGTGTCCATGTGTGCGCGTCAAGAATCTCCTGCACTTTAAACAGTCCCACCGGTGTGCGCATGTCGCCCTGACGCCGCTTGTTGCCCACATTGCGTCCGCAGGCGATAGGGTAGCAGCGCAATTCGCGTCCTGTCGCGTCGTACACGCGCATTTTCATCTCTTCTTTGGAGATAACTACAAACGGACGTCCGTTTTGGAAATAACCGGTGCCGGTTGTCGTGTTGCCAGAGGTGCGTGTGTTGTTGTCCGCAAGGCTGGTTTCAGAGGCGTTGAATGCGAGCAGCACCATGAGTGCGATTAGAATCAGTCTAAGTTTCATAGTTGTTTGTTTTTTAGGAAAAAATGAAAAGAGCCCGAAGCATTGCTTCAGGCTCTTGCGGTGCGGACGGGACTCGAACCCGCGACCCCATGCGTGACAGGCATGTATTCTAACCAGCTGAACTACCGCACCAGTCCTTGCTGTTTTTGTTAGCGAGTGCAAAGATAAACCGAGTTTTTCGTTTGTGCAACATTTGGGATTAAAAAAATTGCACTTTCCGCATATTTTGTCTATGTTTGTCGCTATAAACCCCATAAAATCGATTGAAAAATGAAAACTATCCGTCAGTTAGTGACAATTCTCGTGATTCTTGCCTGCGCCATTCCTGCGGCGGCAAGTCGTTTGGAAACAGTGAAAGTTGAGAGTGAGTCGATGCATAAGCAGATCGACGTATCTGTGGTGTTGCCCGACAGTTACGGCGCGCGCCCTCTTCCGGTGGTCTATCTGCTACATGGCTATGGCGACAACAACCTTTGTGGATATCTCAGCTATACCAATGTGCGCCAGTATGCCGATATGTTTGACGTTGTTCTGGTGATTCCCGACGGCGGCACAAACTGGTATTTCGACAGCCCTGTCGACCCTACAATCAGATATGAGACATTCGTATCGTCGGAATTGGTGAAATATATCGACAAAAACTATCTTACCGACGCACGCCGTGAGCGACGTGCCGTGACAGGACTCAGCATGGGCGGACACGGCGCGCTTTATCTCGCCATCCGCCATCAGGACGTGTTTGGTGCTGCCGGCTCGATGAGCGGTGGCGTTGACTTCCGTCCGTTTCCTGAGAAATGGGACATCAAGTTGAGGCTGGGCGATCAGAAGACACATAAGGAGAATTGGGACAAGAATACGGTGATGGCGCAGCTTCCTTTGCTCAAGGACGGCGCATTGCAGCTGATCATTGATTGCGGCACGGAGGACTTCTTCTTCGATGTCAACGTTAAACTGCACGAGGCGTTGACAAAGCAGGGCATACACCATGAGTTCACGTCGCGTCCGGGCAAGCATTCGTGGGTCTACTGGCGTCGTTCGCTGCGCGACCACATGTATTTCTTCAATGATTATTTCAGAAACTGATAAAGCAGTCAATAGACATATTATAATAATAAAAAGTCCGCCCGGCGAAATCTCTTCGCCGGGCGGACATCACTCTAAACCATTATTAAAACTCTATTTGACGACAACGCGGTGTTTGGATGATTGCTGTGCGTTGTCGATTGTAAGGATGTAGACACCTTTTGCAAGGTGGTTTACAGGAACGGCTATGCTTCCGTTGTTGCCGAGCTGCTCCATTACGAGCGAGCCGTTGGTGGCGTAGATGCGTACGGCATAGTCGGTCATCGCGGTGCGGATGTTGAGACGGTCGGTTGCCGGAACCGGGAAGATTCTGACGTCGGCGTCGACAGCCACATCGTTTACAGAAGCCTTTTCCTCGTCGATTTCAACAGGGATGTTCACAAATTGGATTTTACCCTTTTGTGTGGCGCTTACCACGGCTGATGTCTCGGTCTTGTCGGTAAGACCTGAGATTGTCAGGATGCCGTCGGCGATAGCCATTGTAGCCTTTGCTGCGTCGCAGTTGTCGACAATCGCATAGGTCACTGTTGAATTGTCGTTGTCGAGGTTGAAGAGTGTCTGGAGGTCGACGGTGGCAGGGATTGTGATGCCGGCGAGAGCCTTTTTGGCGTCGCTGATTTCACGGTTGCCGCCGAAGTCGTCAAGACAAGCGTAGGTAGGTGTAGTCAAGCCATACGCGTTTCTCTTCGTGCCTTCGAATCCGAATGTCACTTTCTTGATTTTACCGAACTGGCGGAGGTCAACCCATTGCCATGTGTCGAGATAATAGTGGTCGGCCTCGTTGTCGGCGCGGTAGTCGGCAAGATAGTAGTCAATCGACGCTGTCGTGTCGTCGGCTTTCACAACGTTTACGGTCATCTTGAACCAGTCGCCCTTTGCGAATCCGCCTGGAGCGGTCGACATGCCGTCGCCGTTTACGTAGGCGTTTACGTTGTTGGCTGTGTTGGTCACGTAGAATCCGCTCACGTCGGCTCCGTCGGCGGCGTTGGTCACGTTGGCTGCGTAGTTGGCGCCGGTGTAGCTGTAGACCACGGCGTAGTTCGCAGAGTTGTGTCCGCTGCCCACAGCCGACTTGAATTGGTCGGCATACGACTCAAACACGGTGCCTGTCTGGTTGCTCAGAGCGAAGCCTCCCCACCATGTCGAGGTGTGGCGCTCGGTGTCGAAAGCAAACGAGCCGCTGACAAACTGCGAGCTGGTGCCCGGGTTTGTGTAGCTTGGGTCGTCCTTGCCAAGACCGTTGTAGAAGCTTTCAGGAGCGAGGAAGTTGTCGTCCATTGTGGCGGCAAACTGGTTGCCGGTCACGTAGACAACTGCCGCATCGGTGGCGGTGTTGCCCCATGCGTCGGTGGCTGTCATATAGAACACGCCTGAGCGGTCCAAAGCCGGGGTGGCGGTGTTGTCGCCGTTGGCAACAACCTCGCGCATAGCGTTTTTCCATTCCACAGCCACAGGATATACGCCGCCGTCGAATTCTGCCTTAAGGTCGGCTTTCGCGCCGCTTGCCACGGTGGCTTGCGGAGTGGTGCATGCCGCTGTGAGAGGCAGAGGCTCGCCGCTGAAGTTGTCGATATATGCGTTGCCTTCTGTTGCAAAGTCGAGAGCCGTCACTGCGCCCTTGTCCTTCAGGTTGAAGAATATCCATTTTCCTGAAGTTGCAGGGATGGTGTATGCGTGAGCGTCGGCGTTGCCGTCGTAGACGTTCATAGCCACCTCTGCGTCAGTTTTCACGAAGAATCCGGTCAGGGTCAAGCCCTTGTCGGTGTTGGTGAGCTGCACAGCTCCTGCGCCTTCGATTTTAGCCACTTTCGTGCCTTCCACCACAGCATCGTCGGCATCGACTACGGTAAATCCGGCGAAAGAAGCCGTACCGTCGTCAAAACCGCTATCGTTAGCCTTCACGTTCTCGAACGTAGACACTTCGGTAGGCAGATATGTGGTTGTGAACGCGTCGGTTGCCGCAACTTCGCCCACATTTGTGCCGTCGAGGCTTTCAAGCAATGTGTAGAGGCGGTATTCCGTCTGGCTCGACAAGCCGTTGAGGCTTACCGTCACTTCTTTGCCGGCACGCAGTGTGGCGGTGAGTGTCGAAGCCTTCATCTCGTCGGCTGTAGGAGCGGTTTCCGATGATTCTTTCACCATGAGGTAAGCCTTGCCGTTGGCGGCAGTCTTGAGGACGGCAGTCGCTGCGTTGTGGCTGATGCCAGAGATTGCAGGATAGCCTTCGTCGAATGCCGGAACAGCCGATGCGTCGGCATATTCGTAAGCGCCGATTGTCGGTGTCGTGGCGTTGCGCACGACGCCGAGCAGGTCGGTGGTCACGAAGTCGAGCGGCATGGCGTTGAGCAGGTTGCCTGCGGCTGCAGGGAAGAGCATTTTGTCGCTGAGGAACGCAACGTCCTCATTGAAGCTGCTCTGCTCGTTCACTTTCAGCATCCAGTCGCTGAACGATGCGAGTTTCGTATTGCTGCTTGTCTGCGCAAACACAGTTCCGTTGGTGTGGAGCACGTTGTTGGAGAATGTGATTGCCGCAGCGTCAGCGTCCTTGTATGTGCGGTATACCAAGCCGTTGTCGCGGGCAAGGAAAATGTTGTTGCGCACGGTCATAGCCTCCATCGCGTCGTTGAGGTAGCAAGCCACGTTGTTCTCGTGTCCGGCAACGACAGCCGTGTTGTAGGCGATGTCGACATTCGGGGTTTTGCCGTTGACCTTGATGGCGGCAGACGTGTAGTCGCTGCTCTTCACCGACACCTCGTTGTTGACGATGCGCGAGCGTTTGTCGGCTGTCGACGCGCCTTTGCGCACGTAGATGCCGATTGCTTCCACACCGAGGTCGATGTGCATTGTGTTGCCTTCCACGATGCAGTTGTCGCCGAACTGCAGGTCGAAACCGTTGAATCCGCGCGACAGTGTGGTGGTGGTGTTCTCAATCACGTTGCCGCGGATGGTGATGTTGTTGTCGCCGGAGTATGCCGAGAGGGCTGACGCCGCGTTGTTGCGGAACGTGTTGCCTTCCACCACGCATCCTGTCTGATGCGTCAGTGCCACATACGATGTGCCTCCGATGATTGCACCGCGGTATCCACCCTCGAGCAGACAGTTGCTGAGCGTGAAGTAATCGTTGTTGCAGTTCTCCTTGTCGATGGCAAGCTGGCGCACAAGCACGAGCTGCTCTGCCGTTGTGGTCGACTCTATGCGGTCGGTGTAGAGGTGGCAGGCGTCGACGGTGTCGTGCTGGCTCGTGTTGATCATATAGACGAGAGCCGGGAATGTCTTGTCGGTTGATGTCACCGTCACGCCGCGGAGCGTCACGTAGTCGGCTCCGTTGAACGTGACCACACCATATTTATCTGTGTTGTAGCCCGGGTCGGTATATGCGTTGTGGAAAATCTTCACATCGCTGTAGTTGCCCGTAGCCGACTGGATAGTCACGGTGTTTACGTCAGACGCACCCGGAATCTCCGGAATGTTGACCTTTTCGTTGTATTCGCCGCTGAGGATGTTGACAGTCACAGCGCCCTCGATGCCGGTTGCGATGTCGTCGACAGCCGCCTGGATGGTTGCATAGTCGCCGCCTTCACCCACGGTGTAGACGCCTTTCTTGCCTGCCTTCATGGCAGTCTGTGCTGTTATCGACGCCATGGTGCTTGTCTCTGCGCCGTTTGCTGTGTAGGCAGTCAGGGCAGCGGTGCCGAGATTGCCTTCGGCTGCGTCGGCATTGAAGTCGTAAGCCACCCAGAAGTAGTATTTTCCAGGAGCGGTGGCTTTGTAGTCGGTAGCGATTTCAAACGGTGCGGTGTTGGCTGAGCCGATAAGATTGTTGGCGCTGAACTGGTCGGTTGTAGTGACAAAAATCTTTGCTGCGGCTATGGTGCCTTCGGCTGAACCGTCGGCAGAAACGACAAATTTTGAGAAGTCCATCTCGCCCTTGTCGCCGTCGATTGTGGCTTCGGCGCGGAGCATAGGCACATTTTTCGAGCCGCGGAGCGACTCGCCGGCAGCCACGCTTGTAATCGCCATGTTGCCCACGGAGAGCGGCAGGAGCTCATACTGGCTTACCTCGATGGCCCAGCCGTTGCTTGCATAGCTGTATGACGGGCATTTGAAGTAGACTGTCAGCTTGCCGTCGTCGGCAACCGACACTATCGGTGCTTCGAGCATCTTGCTCACTTTAACATCTGGTGTCGAAGTCTTCTTGCCACCATAATATATGTAGAAATTGTCGTTGTAGGAAGTGCTGAACGACTTGAATGTCAGTTTCACCACTTTGCCTGCGTCTTTCGGACGGAACGTCACCTGTCCCTCGAAATTCTTCGGCGACTTGCCGTCGGCGCCGCCGTTGTCGTAGAACATCAGTGCCTCGTTGCCCACAACGATTTCGCCGTTGTCACCAGCCTGCAGGTTGTAGGTGTTTTTCACCGTGCGCGCGCCTTCAGGGTCGCCCTGCTCGGCAGCCACGTTGATTGTCGCAGTGGCGGTTGTCACGGCGGTCACGGCGGCATCGATGTCGGTGTCGGTAGCCGCTTCGTCGGCGATGTCGGCAGTCAGCCAGAAGTAGTTGCTTCCCTCGGCAAGCTCAAGCGGACGGGCGAACGTGATGTTTGCCTCAGCCGTCTCGGCGGTCACGTCGATGTCGGCGATTGAAGTCTCTTTGGTAAGCTCGTTTTTCTGACCTGAAGTGTAGACGTGGAGCTTGGCAACGTTTGCCTGGCAGCCCTTCATGTTGAATTTGATGCCTTTCAGCACCACCGGACTGATGTTGCCGGCAGTCTGGATGTCCACGCCGAGGAGTTCCTGGTTGACAGCGCCCTTGTTGACGATGTCGGTGCTTGCCTGCGTAGCCTTGACGGAGCTTACCTCCATCGGGCGTTGGCGGTATTCGCGCACCTCGGCGTCCCAGCCCTTGGCTGTGTAGCCCGATGTTTCGGTCTTGGCGTCGAACACCACTGTGAGTGCGCCGTCGACACTCTTTGAGCGCAGAATCTTGCCCGGACCCACGTTCTTGTCGGCCTCGCCGGTGAGCGACCACAGGAGTTCGCCGGTGGTGCCTTTTCCGCTGTACACCTCAAACTTGGCGCGCGGATAGTTTGCGTTGGCTGAATAGTAGAGCGCGAACGACTTGATGTCGAGTTCCACGATCATGTCGTTGTCGCCGGGGATGAATGTTGTAATCTGGTCGCCGATCACCGGCTCATAGCCGTTGTTGCCCACGTATGGGTTTGGCGTGTTTTTGAAAGTCCAAGTTCCGTAGATGGTCTTTTCGACGGTTCCCACGGTTGAGAGCAGTTCGTTTTTCACCGAGCTGTTGCCGTCGGGGTTGACGGTTGCTGGGGTGTAGCTTGCGCCGCCGATTTCAATCGATTTGCATCCTGCGTCGAGAATCTCACCTGTCTGAGCCTTCGGGTCGATGTCGTAAGCCAGCCAGAACCAGTTTTCGCCTTCCACGAGTTGCTGGTCGAAGGCAATCGAGAATTCCTGCTTGCCTGTAGGCACGGCTTCGCCGAGCTTGGTGGCGGTGGCGAAAGTAGATGATTTTGCGGTGTAGTAGACCGTGGCTTTCTGCAGATGGTTGATGTCGGTAGTGCCTTCGGTCTCAAACGTTAGTTTCGTGGCGTTGACAGCCTCGGTGTTCTCCGTCTTCACGCAGACCGAGAGGATAGGCTGGTCGGTTGAGCCTGCCGTGCTTGTGTTGTCGGCAACCTGTGCCGTGGTGACCGTTTTCACGGTCATCGGTGCTGGCGAATATTCGCTGACGAAGGCCTCGAAGCCCTTGCCGCGGTAGTAGTCGCCGGTCACTGATTTCATCCATACGGTGAGCGAGCCGTCGGCAGCCGACGAGCGCAGCACCACGGGCTTGCCGTTCATCACTTGCGCGTTGAGGTTGGCGTCGCTTACCGTCGTGCCGTTATATACCTTTACCTTGTCGTTGTATGAGTCGCTTCCGTATGCCGACTCATACAGCTCCACTTTCGTGAAGTCGATTTGCACCACTTTGCCCGGTGTGGTGGGCTTGAACGTCACCACGCCTTCGAATTTCGATGATATTTTGCCGTCTTTGCCTCCGTCGTCGTAGAAATTGAGTCCCGACGCGCCAATGGCGAATGTGCCGGCGGAAGGCATGTTGATCTCGTTGCCCACGGTTACTGTCGAGGCCACCGGTGAGGTGATTTTCTCCTCGCCGCCAATCTTCACCGAGGTGCATTGCGCCGTGATGGCAGAGCCTACGGCTGCTGTGGTGCTAACGTCGCCCACAAGCCAGAAATAGTTGTCGCCGGCAGCGAGCGGAAGCGATCCGGTGGCTGTCACCGTAGTGCCGTCCACCTTGCTGGCACCGAAGAGACCGGCTTCGGAGATGTTGAACGGAGCCTTCTTGGAGTAGTAGATGCGTGCGCCCGACACTGCCGAGGCATTATTGAGCACGAATGCCACCTGTGTGGCACTCAGTGCGTTGCCTGCGCCTGCGGTCTTGACGTTGGCGGCAGCCACCGGCTGCAACGACGCGCCGATAATCGGGTTGGGGAGGCTGACAGCCTCGGTTGCGGTGTACTCCATGTCGCCTCCGGCAACAAGTTCCACCTTGAATGAGTATTTCACATACTCATCCTCCTCGTTGGAGTAGGCAACCGTTAGCGAGCCGTCGGCTGCCGTCGACTCAAACACCTTGCCTTCAGCCACGGCGCCCATGTCGCCTGCCGGCAATGAATAACTGATTGATGCCGCGCCGTTATACACCTTCAGCTCGGCGTCGCACGTGTCGAAGCCGTACATCTGGGTGCATGTGACGCGCAGAGTCTGCCCTGCCGCCGGGACGAGGTGAACGGAGACGGGATTTGATGTCTCGCTTTCAGCCCAGTAACCCGAATAGGTCAGCGTAGACTCCTCTGTTACGGTCACCGTGGCGTTTGGCTCGTCGGCATACGACATAGGCATGGTGATATTCGCCGACCATGCCTGCATCGAGCAGACCAACGAGAACGCCGCCGCAACCAACAAAGTTGAAATACGTTTCATAAGCATTCGTATAATTTTGGTTAGTAAAATAGTTTTTCTACGTCACGCAGTGAGAAAACCGTGCAACGAATGCTTACAGCAGGGGATGTTGGAAAGATGGCGGAGCGCAAAATGTCCCGTGCGCCTGCCTCTCCGTTGCCTTAACTCCCGAAAGCATCGATGTAAAGTTTCTCTGAAACAGGCAGGTCTTCTGACTAATCTCTCCCCGTGGGCATGCCTTCCCGCAAGCGCTCAGATGGCTTGCAGTGGCTGATGGTAGCCCAGGTTCGGCGAGAATCACAGCAGCGGGTACTGTCGCCGATTCGCACGGCGTTCCCTTTTAATCGCACTCCATGGAGTGCAAACCGATTTCATAACCACAAAGTTACAACAATATTTTGATTCACAAAGTTTTTTTTCTATAATTCCTCCACCACCGCCTGGGCGAGGGGCTGCCGGAGTGTGCCAGCGGCGACGCTCCGCGGCGCATCTGCGTCGGCTGATGCCCCCCGACGCTGTCGGGGGTTAACTGAAAGCGAGACCGCTCGCGCGGTCGGGTTCCGCCACTACTGCGATAGGCGATGAGGTCCGCAGAGCGCGGTCAGGCTCCGCCTCTGGAGGAGTAGCGCATCTCCGATGCGCCGTAGGCTGAGGGCAGAGGCGGCTGGGGGCAGCGACGTGGATGAGTGAGATGTTACAAACTTGTGATGAAAAAAATGTAGAAAAATTTGCAAAGTCATTATGCAAGTAGTACCTTTGTAACGAATTGAAAGATAGAACGCTTAATTGATTTTAAGACTTATAAGGAACAAGCGGTAAAATGCAATGCAAAAACTATAATAATCGGAAATTTAACTAACAAACTAAAATAAAATCTTATGAAAAAATTTTACTTTTTATTTCTGTTCGCGCTGATTGCTTCCATCGGCAATCTGTATGCAGTGGAAAAAACGGTGACGTTTGATTTTTCTACAAACCCAGGAGCGGTTAGTGGAATAAAAAATGGGGAAATCACGGTTTCTTTTAAAACCCCAGGGGTGACTCCTGTGTGGAAAGGAGGTGAAATACGTGCATATGCAAAAAACACTATAACAGTGTCTTCTGCAAAAAAAATCAAAGCAATTAAATTTACGTTTAATAAAGACGATGGTAATGAAATAACATCAACTCCCACTGGCTTTACTGACCCAACATGGACTGGCGAATCAGAGTCAGTTGTATTTAAAATAGGGGGGACAAAAGGTCATCGAAAAGTAAAAACAATCGAAGTCACTTATGAAGAGGGCGCTGAAACCCAATGTGCCACTCCGACATTCACACCTGCTGCAGGATATTTGAAATTGGGCAATGCTATCACTTTCACGTCTGCGACAGCCGATGCTGAGATATCTTATCAATATTCTTACAATGGAGGTGAATATACTTCTTTTGTAAAAGGAACATCATTTACTCCTGACAAAGAAGGAACATACAAAATCATAGCAAAAGCTACAAAAACAGGACTTGAAGATGGCGTTTCGGGAGAGCAGATCTATGAAGTAGGAAATTTGGTGTTCTATGAGTCGTTTGACAAAAATGACGGAACGGGCGGAAATGATGGCAAATGGAGCGGCTCTATCGCTTCAAACGATATTCAATATGATGTTACTGGATGGACGTGCGAATACGAAAAAGGCGCAAATAAGTGTGCTAAATTTGGTAAAAGCAGTAAAAAAGGAACAGCAACGACTCCTGCTTTGACAGACTTGGAAGGAGACGCTATTCTTACGTTCAAGGCAGCACCTTGGAATACAGAAGGCGGAAAAATGAGTGTAACAATTTCAGATGGTACTATTGAAACGTCTGAGTTTGAATTGATTAATAATACGTTTACTGAATATTCTGTCAAGATTAGTGGAGGTGCGACTTCAAAAATAACATTTACGTCGTCTGAGGATCGTTTCTTCCTTGATGAAGTAAAGGTTAAACAAGTGGCAGTAGCCACTCCGACAATCACCCCTAACGGAGGTGATGTGAAAGTAGGCGACAAGATTACGTTTGCAACTAAAACAGACGGGGCTACGCTTTCTTATTCTACCGATGGGGGACAGACTTGGACACCGGGCAGCGAATACACCGCAACAACAGTCGGCGCACTCAACCTTTGGGTGAAGGCTACAAAGGGCAGCGACGAATCAGCTGTGGCAAAGGCTACATTCAATGTTGTTGACCCAAATGCAATCGGCTCTGTAAATATTAATATCACTGCCGATAAGACTGCAAAGACAGGTGAATTATTCGGCACGATGACAGTTGCCGTTCCTATGCCAATCAACGCAACTGTAATGGATGTTGTGATTAAAAAAGATGGAAAAGAGTTCAGCAGCGATAAAAATTTGACGGCAGAGTTCTCAAAAGAAATAACTGAAACTGGAACATACGAAATCGATGTCACTGCAAATAATGATAAAGAGATTATAGGAGACAAAAAAACTGCAGAATTCTATTCCAACAAACTTACTGACATTGCAGACTTCTTGCTTTATAGCCCAGAGTGCAACAACCTTTTTGGCAGCGATGTAGTGTATGAGTTTACATGTCCGCTGAGTGTGACATACGCCAACGGCTCGAATCTATGGGTGACCGACGGCACAGACGGTATGCTTATCTTCCAAAGAGGAGGTTTCTCTACAGCATACACTAATGGAACTGTTTTTGCGAAAGGCATAAAAGGGCAATATACTGTCTACAACAATACAATCGAATTGACTGAGCCAGTGTTGACGGAGACTACAGAAGGGGCGACCGTAGATCCTAAACAAATTGAGATTGCGGCAATCAGTGCTGACAATCAGAACCAATTCGTAATCATCAAGGATGCCGTGCTGAATGTTAAAAATGAAACATTTGCCGATGCAGCAGGGAATACGGTGGATATGTATGACAAGAAGTTCTGCACAGTTCCTGCGGATGGAACGTATGACGTTGTCGGCATCGTTTCTTATTTTGGCTATTCTGGAGCCGTGCCAGCGACTCAAGTCTACCCATTGGCATTCTTGACAGCACCGACTGCAACATTGGGCTTTACTGCTGCAGAAATTAATGAAATGTCTTGGCTTGCGGCAAATGATAAAGTCTTGACAGAAGATGGATCGTTTGAAGATATAAATGCAAGTTGTGTGAAATTGACTTGTGAAGAAGGTGCGCAGATTGAATACACTTTGGATTCTGGAGAACCCAGTCCTTCGACAGCAACAGTTGAGTCGGGTACGGAAATTGGCTTTACAGATGGTGAATCCTATATGTTAACTGTTTGCGCAGTTAAAGGTGGCTACAAAAGTGCTTCAAGAGAATATATGTTTAGCATAGGCAAGACCTCTTCCGTATCGTCGATGTCGGCAGAAGGCGTAAAGGTATTTGCAGCTGAAGGCGGCGTAGAGGTTGTGGCAGAAGAGGCAACGGATGTGGCAGTCTACACTGTAGCCGGTCAGTTGGTTCGCCAAGCACGCGTGGCAGAGGGCAGCACACTCGTAAACGTTGCTCCAGGCTTCTACGTGGTTCGCGCCAACGGTACAGCCACTAAGGTGATTGTTAGATAATCCAAACCACACTTATACTTTTGAATCCTCCAGCCTCGGCTGGGGGATTTTTTTTGTACGCTCGGCTGCCCTTGGCGCGTCATCGGCGGCGCTCCGCGGCGCATGTGCGTCGGTGCGTGTGCCCCCGACGCTGTCGGGGGTTAACTGAAGGCGTGACCGCTTGCGCGGTCAGGATGGCAGATGCGCTACTATGGGAGAGTGGTGGCGCGGTGGAAAGCCAGCCGCTCGTCGCCGTTGGCGAGATAGATGATGCCGCAGTAGGCGAAGCCCGCTTTCTGCAGACAGTGGCGCATGATGGAGTTGTCGCGGTGGGTGTCGATGCGGATGTTGTCGCAGTGGCGGTAGCAGAAGTTGAGCACGGCATCCATCACGCCGTGGCATTCCGGCAGGCTCGCTATGCGGTGTACCACCAGATATGGCTCCTCGTTGAGCCACGCTCCTCCATAGATGTCAGCGTATGTGGGGTCGGGGCCGGGAATCATCGAGAATACGGCAGACAGCTTGCCACCGTCCTCGCATCCGTAGCACACGCCGCGGCGGATGTCGGCAGTCATCACCGTCTTGTCGGGATAGCCGCCGGTCCACTGCAGCATGTTTACGCTGGCGCGCATTATGCCCCGCGCCGCGTCGACGATTTCCATCACCGCGTCCAGGTCGGACGCCAAAACTTTGCGTATCTTCATAAAATATCTACTCTTTAAAATAAAAACGGCTGACAATCGAGCGATTATCAGCCGTTTTGAGTACCCGGAGCGGGACTTGAACCCGCACAGCCGCAATGGCCAAAGGATTTTAAGTCCTTCGTG
>OLGF01001197.1_pt1 | contig 28991 bp, 18 predicted proteins | sample 1604971 | NCBI WGS metagenome assembly OLGF01 (sample SAMEA3888902, study PRJEB22519) | human gut metagenome | biome: human gut; feature: human-associated habitat; material: faeces | place: Denmark | collected 2011 | reverse complement strand
CCACGTTTTCTTACGGCACTTTCGGTTCCAAAAGTGCCTACCCGTGTACAGTAACTTGCTGACACACTTTATACCCGTATTTTTTATGGCAGTCTTGACAGACGAAGCACGCAAATTATCTGCGTTTACTGCCCAGGCTGCCATTTTCGATCCTCTGAACATAAGATATATTTATCGTAATCATGGAATCTATGTTCCGCGTTCATATTTCGTTCACACTTCATTAAAAAACCTTTTACACAATTAACATGGTTTCTTCACGATTTTTCCCTATACTATAACCATAGCAACAAGCAATGCTTACAAATTTTTTTCATAATACCGAGCTGAGTTTATATCAGCTCTCCTCCCTTTTTCAATACCAAAAGACCTCTCACTGCTGGAGAGGTCTTTTGTTGTATCTGAATCCCTCAACTCTCTCACCGTTCCGGTCTTCGTACCTTCCTGCCAAGCAGCACCAGCGCTGCAAGGTTTGGCACCGCCATCAGCCCATTGAAAATATCAGATACCGCCCAGACGGCTTCCATCCGGCTGACGCAGCCGAGAAAGACCGCGGCAAGATAACCTCCGTGATACAAAATACATATTTTGTCGGCACGCTTCTGTGGGACATCCCGCATCAGCCATCCAAGTGCCTGATCGCCGATGTAAAACCAGGCAAGGATCGTGGCAAAGGCAAACAGCACCATGCACGCCGCCGTCACTATGCCGCCTGCATTTCCAAAACGGACTGCCAGAGCCGCCGCCACCGCGCCGCTGCCGCCCAGGGAATCGATCTTCTCGGTCAGATTGTGCGGAAATACACAGAGCAGTAAAAAAGCGGTCAGGCTGCACCCTATGATCGTATCGAAAAACACCTCGAAAATCGCCCACATTCCCTGTTTCTGCGCTTCCTGCCTCTGTCTTAGCCTCCCCTTTCCCTCACTCATCCCATGCAGCACCGCCAGGCTCCCCAGGCCCGCCTCATTGGAAAACACACCGCGCGATACCCCGCTCCGGATCGCCGCTGCCATTCCGTACCCGGTCATCCCGCCCGAAATTCCTGAAAAATTCAAAATACTGCTTCCATCCGTCTGTCCTGCATTATCTGCCAGTCCAAATGCCCCGCCCACAATGTTCCCCAATACTTCCGGTATCTGATCATAAAAGCTGAACACGGCGATTCCACCTGCCAGCAGATACAGCCCCGCCGATACCGGTACCAGCACCGAAGCCGTCCATCCGATGCGTTTTGCCCCGCCAAAGAGCACCACGGCAGTCAAAACTGCCAGTATGATACCGGTTCCAAGCGGCGGCAGGGACGCTGCATAGCGCAGACTATCCGCCAGAGCCCCCGCCTGTACCATACATCCCATTCCAAGCGACGCCAGCACGCAAAACAGGGCATAGCATTTTCCAGCGAAACAGCTTCCAGCCCCATTTTCCAGATAGACATAAGGTCCGCCCCCATACAAAATTCCCAGATAAACCTCCGTATATGCCAGAGCCATCCCCAGAAATGCCGCCGCCCACATCCAGAACACAGCACCCGGACCACCGATCGCCAACGCGGCTGCCACGCCCGTGATATTTCCCGTTCCGACCGTCGCCGCCAGCGCGGTGCAGGTCGTCAAAAGCTGTCCTTTCCCGCCGCTCCCAACCGTCTCTCCCCACCAGACTCTGATATGACGGATCGGAAATCCCCGCAGACGCACCATGCAGAGGACTCCAACCGCCAGAAACAGTCCCAGAAGCCACGGTCCCCACACCATTTTCTGTACGATTCTGAGCGCTTCCATCCGAGCACCTTTCTATATCTATTTTCACTCTATCAAACCAATCTTATGATTTACTATGATATTTTATTCTCCAAGCCGTGATATTGCCTTCCGAGAACTCTCTTTCCATCCACGTTTTGTTACTGTACACGCATACGTGTCCAGTAACCACATTTTCTTACACTTTCTGTAAACATCCGCAAACCCCATGACAAACCAGACCGGCAGTGCTACAATAAGCATATCGGACAGGCGGACAAATTTCCAAATCCCTGTCCTTCTGGAAAGGATGAAAACAATATGCCAGGTTTTACCACGCACTATATATTCGGCATGAAAGCATACAACGATATGCCGTTCACCCCCTTAAAACACACGATCGCCAAATACCGCTGGCTCTACCAGCTCGGTCTGCAGGGACCGGATATGTTTTTCTATAATATCCCGATCCTGCGCCACCGCGATTACCGCAACGTCGGTTCCTATATGCACGAACACAAGGTAAACGCCTTTTTTGAGTGCTGTCTGCGCCGTATTGGAACCATCCGCTCGCGCCAGCAGCAAGAGGAAGCCATCTCCTATCTGGCCGGATTTATAAACCATTACATTGCCGATTCGATCTGTCATCCTTACGTGTACGGGCGCATCGGCTATCCGGTGGATGCCCCGACCTCCATGTATCACGGAATGCACGCACATCTGGAAAATGAGCTCGACGCGATCCTGCTCTGGAAATATAAAAAAAAGAAGCCGTCCGAATTTAACCAGACCGCCACGATCTGTCTAAATGGACAGGAAATCCAGTTTATTTCTCATTTCCTGGCTTCCTGCATCAACGAAACCTATTATCCGATCACCTACCGCAACAACTTCCAGGTTACTCCGGCGATGGTGCACCGCTCCATCTGGGCGCTGCGCTTCGGCTGCCGGACACTCTCGGACAAGAACGGCAAGAAAAAATTCGGCATTGCACAGGTCGAATCCATCTTCGTCAACCACCCAGTTGCTTCCGCGAAAATGGTAACGGACTCCGTAACCGACTACCGGAGCAGCTGTAACCTAAACCACGAAGCATGGAGCAACCCGTGGGATCCGACCCGCGTCTCAACCGCCTCGTTTGTTGATCTCTTCCATGAAACATTGGACAAATGCAGCCGTGTCTATGCGCTTTTAAACAGCGCCGTCACAGACAACATGCCGTTAGATAAACAGGATTTATCGCCGCTTCTGGCTGAACTGGGGAATGAGTCTTATCACAGCGGACTACCCGTTAATTAAAAACACGTACTTCGGTTCCTGGTAAATAAAAGCTGTCATATGAGAAACACTCATCTGTTTCTCATATGACAGCTTTTTTGATATTATACACAGAAAATATCCCGTATCTCCGCAGACAACCTCTTATTCTGCGTTCTCTGTCTCTTCCTCCGCCTCAGTCGTATCGTACTCGCCTGCTGCTTCCTTCTCTTTCACCTTGGAAATCAGCTCTTTGGTATCCGGAAGTTTGAAATCCGCGCCAGCCTCATAGGAACCGCTGATAAACCATGCGTCCTCGTTATCCTGGTCGCTCTCCGGAACGATGCTGTAGGACAGTGCATACTGTTTCCACAGTCCGCCGTAGGAATCTTCACCGGACATCTCAATCGAGAAGTCCTGGGTGTGGACAATGTCGTTGAATCCCTTGATTAGATCTTCCGCATAAGTTCCTATCTGATCATCCGGCAGATCATCCGCAACTACCCATATCAGCATGATCTGTTTCTTGTTCGGCTCCATATAGAAATGGAAATCGCGACCGTACTCGTAGGTACTTGTATCCTTGAACATGTCTTCCGCGTCCGTGCTGACCTGTGTCCAGTCAATCTCAACATTTTCCTGTGTCTCAAAATTCGGATCTCCGACTACCGTCTCAGAAGTCGGTTTTACAATCGTACTCTCCGTGCATCCGCTGAGCAGCGCCATACACGCAACCATCATTATCAGAAGTTTTTTCATCGTGTTCTTCTATCCCTTCATTCACTCATTCACAGCCAGAACCAGTCCGAACCGCATGGCTATTATATAATATCGCCTTTTGTTTTTGTAGTCATTTTAGAAAAATTCAAAAAATCTTCATACTTTCCAAAATCTCCCGTAAACAATCCATCCGGACCATTTTACCGCCATTTAGCGCATCCAGGTTGTCAATCCAGATCCTCAACCGTAAGCTCTGTGTCATCCTCCTGCACACCCTGCTGTGTTTTGGCATCCTCTGCCTCTTTCTGTGCAAGTTTTTCTTTCAGCGGCTTCTTTTCCGTGGAACCAGTTCTTGCTTTTCCACTCTCTGCCAGCCGGGACGCGGCTGCATCTGCCGCCGGAACCTGTCCTGAACCAGATCGCACATCCATGTCAGACTCCGCCTGCTCTGTGCTCTCATCTGCCTCCGCTGTGCCAGACGCCCAGTAGGACGCGCCCATCCGCTTTTCAAGCAGTTTTTCAAACTCTTCCTGCGAACAGCCGATCTCCTGCAGACGCTGTCTTCTCCGTTTTCTCCGGTCCTCCTGACGTCTCTTTTCTTCCTGGTGACGCCGGTAGAACAGCCATACAAGCGCCGCACACGCCGCTGCCAGAAGCACACTGACGACCACAATCAGCACCGTTCTCACCGATACTTTCGGAAGTTTCGGCAGGGTCAGGTGGAACGAAGATTTCGCCTGCTTCGATTTTCCGGACGCACCTGTATTGGATGCTGCCGGATCCGATGCCGTATTTCCGTCATCCGAAGCCGTCTCCCCGTTTGCTTCCGCTTCTGCCGCCGATGCGCTGATCAGATACACCTGTCCAATCTTGCGGTCATTGTATTTGTAAGAAAGCAGTGCCACCGCACCCTGCGGCGCATCCTCCGGCAGATCTGTTACCACCGTCTTCTCCGCATCCGCAAACGAAGCATCCTTCGGGAGCGTGATGACTGCCAACGTATCCATCGATAAATCGGACGGCTGATAGCTATTATCTCCAATCTGCACCGGCTGATCGCCGCTTGTGTATGCCGTCTCATTTTCCGAAATATTTACATTTTTAAATCGTAGAAAGCCGAAATCCATCAATGCAATCGTATCCTGATAATGGGTCGCCTGCGTACTCTTCATCGTGACCGCGATCTGACGTCTGTCATCCTTGATCGCATAGGTAACAAGCGTCTGCCCGGCAATCGATGTGTAACCGGTCTTTCCGGCTACCGCATATGGATAATAGTTCGGACTCTCTGTGTCAGTCGTGATAAGAAGCTTGTGCTCCGGCTGGATGGTCACACCGTCCGGATTGTTCTTCGTCGCCGGTAAGCGGTAGCTCTTATCCTTACTGATCGTTAAAAGCGTGTCATTTTTATACGCCGCCGATGCGATCAGCGCCATATCATACACCGAGGTGAGCTGTGTGTCGTCATTCAGACCGGACGGATTCGCAAAATGGCTGTTCTCACAGCCAAGCTCCGCCGTCTTCTCGTTCATCATCTTCACAAAACCGTCGCGGCTTCCGCCCACATGCTCCGCCAGCGCATTCGCCGCCTGGTTGGAAGAACGCATCAGCAACAGGTAGAGACAATCGCGCACCGAAAGCGTGTCGCCCTCCTCGATGGAGTTCTTGTTTCCGCTGCCATCTTCCACGTTGTAAACAGCATCGTGGGAAAATGTGATCGTATCATCCAGACTGCTGTTCTCTATGACTACGAGCGCCGTCAATATTTTCGTGATACTTGCCGGCGCCTTCTGCACATGGATGTTCTGCCCGAATAAAACCGCCCCGGAGTCCGCATCCATGACAATTCCTGCCTCCGACTCGATCCCCGTATCCGAGGGCCAGTCCGGCTTTGCAAATGCCGTCATCGGCATTCCGGCAGCCATCAGTGCCGTGATCATCAAACTTATCAGTAAACGTCTTAATCTCTTCATACGATTCCTTCCTGTCAGCTTTCCTTTTCCGGAAATCCTTTGGTATCATGAACGATATAAATTGGACGATCCTTCAATTCTGTAAACAGGATCGCGATATACTCCCCGATAATTCCCACAATCACGAACAGCATCGCGAACATAAAGCATAAAAGCACTACGATCGTCGCGTAACCATTGGGCGTTCCCTTGACCGCCCACTCATAAATCGTTTCCAGCATCACGAGCAGCCCCAGAAAGCCCACGATAATTCCCGAGTAAATGCCGAGCTTTAGCGGCAGATCCGAAAAGCAGAGAATCGTATTGATCGAAAATTTAAATAATTTCCGGATGCTGTACTTGCTCTCGCCCGCCACCCTGGCTCTCGCCTCATACTCGATGGTCGTCCGGTTAAATCCGATATTCTGCACATAGCCGCGCAGGAAACGCACTTTTTCCCGGTAATTGGTCTTTAACACCTGCGCCGCATTGGCAGTCAGCGCAAAGAAATCGGATGCGTTATTTTCCAGCTTCACATCTGAAATCTTGTTCAAAAATTTATAAAAAGCAGAAGACGTCAGGTTTTTGATGAATCCAGCCGATTTATTTTTCGTCCGGACCATGTTGATAACCTCATAGCCCTCTTCAAATTTTTCGATTATCTGCGCCACACATTCCGGCGGATGCTGCAGATCGGCATCCATACACACGATGCCCTCCCCGCTGCTGTGGTCCAGCCCCGCAAGCATCGCCGCCTCATGGCCAAAGTTACGGGAAAAGTTGATCACACGTACCCGCGGATCCGCTGCTGCCAGTTCTGCCAGAATCTGCCCCGAGGCGTCCGCACTTCCGTCGTTGACAAAAATCAGTTCGTAATTCCATGGCAGCGCCTCAAAAACCGGAGTTGCCTCCCGATAGAACTCATGCAGCGCCTTTTCCTCGTTGTAAACAGAAATCACGATCGAGATCGTCTTTGGTTTCTGTCCGTTCATATTTTCCATCCTGTTCTGTATGGTCGACTGTCTGGTTTCATTTTTCTTCTTATCTTCCATGCTGTCTGTCCGTTTTTTCTTATCTTTCTTACTCATATTTCATCTTTCAATTAAGCATCCGGGTCATCCAAAATTTCGATCGCTATCGAAGAATGTGCCGGAACCCGTTTTTCCACCGGCGGCAGCGTCATATAGTCACCGTAAATCCACTCCAGCACATGCTCATAGCCCACCGGCACCATCAGCTTTGTGTCCTCAAACGGCAGATCCACCGCGTGCTCGCACCATGCGCCCTCCAGCGTTACATAGAGATAATCCGGCTGGTAATTGCTGTAATACCAGTGTTTCGTCTTCTTTTTGCGATCTTTCGCCGCTGCAAGTCTCTGCAGCTTAAATAAAACCGGCATCGGGACAAGGTGTCCCACACCTGCCAGCACACCAACCCGCAGCTTATCCATCAGGCTGTATTTGCTGAAATCAATCTGATCACGGTGTGCGATCGCCATTCCATAAATAACCTTCTGAAGAAATTTTGCGCTCCACGCGCCCACCTTACTATCCGGCAGGCGGTCAAGGACGAACAGATCCACCCAGAGATGGTTTAATTTTCCCTCATAAAACTGCATCTGCTCATTGTCCTCATGGACGCGGCTGTTGTCATAGATGACGCGCGTTGTAAAATCATAAAACACCTTGCCGCCCCGGATCTCCTCCGGGCGCAGCAGGGACATTCCCTCCGGCAGCTCCCGCGGCGCTACCTTCAAAAACATCTCATAATTGGCACGTGTAAATGCCAGATCGACATCATCATCCCACGGGATAAATCCCTCATGACGCACCGCGCCCAAAAGTGTCCCGGAATCCAGCATATAGGATATCTTGTATTTCCGGCAGATCCGGTCTATCTCCTTCAAAAGGCGCAGATTCGCCCGGTGAACCTTCTCAAGCCCCGGATACGGCGGCAGTTTGACCGCCCTGCGGCTCTCTGATTTTTCCTCATTCATGATGGTTGTCCCTTCATTTTCTCCTGTAACCGTTCATTCTCTGTCACAGCTGCTCATTTTCACAGGCATTTTCTTACAGGCAGAGTATCTCCCCGCCTGTGAATTGCCGCGGTCCCCGTCCCTACTGACGGCATGCCTCACGAAGTGTCTTTGCCATATAATCAATCATTTCATCTGTCATGCCCGGATAAACGCCGACCCAGAAGGTATCGCGCATGATACGGTCGGTATTTTCCAGAGTTCCGGCTACGCGGTAGCCGCAGTTTTCTTTCCGCATCTCATCAAAGCACGGATGCTTGATCAGGTTTCCGGCAAAGAGCATACGCGTCTGCACGCCCTTTTCCTCGACATATTTGACTACCTTGTTCCGATCCACGCCCTCTTGGCAGGTCAGAAGGAAACCAAACCAGCTCGGATCGGAATGCTCACAGGCAACCGGCAGGATATATGCGTCCTCGGTTCCGGCAAGTCCCGCTTTCAGACGGGCGAAATTGTGTTTTCTGCGCTCCACGAAGGATGGAAACTTTTCAAGCTGCGCACAGCCGATCGACGCCTGCAGGTCGGTCGCCTTTAAATTATATCCAAAATGGGAATATACATATTTATGGTCGTAGCCAAGCGGCAGCTCACCATACTGGCGGTCAAATCGGTGACCGCAGAGGTTATCGCAGCCGGACGGGCAGACACAGTCGCGTCCCCAGTCGCGGAAAGAACGGATAATCTTGTTTAAAAGCGGATTGTCCGTGTACACGGCGCCGCCCTCGCCCATCGTCATGTGGTGCGGCGGATAAAAGCTGGACGTTCCGATATCTCCGATCGTACCGGTAAAATGCCACTCGCCGTTCAGCTCATAGCGGCTTCCGAGGGCATCACAGTTGTCCTCCACCAGCCACAGGTTATGACGGTCACAGAATTCTTTTACCTTCTGTAAATCAAACGGATTTCCCAGTGTGTGGGCGATCATAACCGCTTTCGTCTTCTCTGAAAGCGCCGCCTCCAGCTTATCGGCGTCGATGTTGTATTGTGGAATCGTCACATCCACAAACACCGGAACTGCGCCATACTGGATCGCCGGGGTTACCGTCGTCGGGAAACCTGCCGCAACCGTGATAATCTCATCGCCGCGGCACACCCGGCGCTCTCCCAGCAATGGGGAAGTCAGCGCCATAAATGCGATCAGGTTCGCGGAGGAACCGGAGTTTACAAGGGAACAGTATTTGACGCCCAGGTAGTTCGCAAGCCCCGCCTCAAACTGATCGGTGTAACGTCCGGAGGTCAGCCAGAACTCCAGCGCACTGTCTACCAGATTGACCATCTCATGGTTATCGTAAACACGGGACGCATACGGAATCCGCTGTCCCTCGGTAAATTCTTTTTTCTGATTATGATATTTATCACAATACTCTGCCACCAGATCGAGAATCTGCTGACGCGCAGCCTCTTTTCCGTCCGACAGGGTTACTTTTTCTTCTGCCATGTTTCTCCTCCTGCTTTTGCTACCGTTCTCTGCCGCAGCCGTATCAGGTCTGCCTGCTGCCAGACACACCTTTCGTGCAGCCGCCTGCATCTATCTATTTTTCTTCAAACCGAGCCGCATACGCCCGGATCTGCTCATCCGTCACCTCACGCATATCCGCTCCGGCAAGCCACTTCTTCGACCATTCCACCGTCGCAGCCATCGCCTCTTCTACATGGAAGTGCGGCTTCCAGCCAAATACCTTTTTCACTTTGGAACAATCCAGTTTCAGAAAATTCGCCTCATGCGGACCTCCGTCATAGCGGTTGATCCAATGCATCCCGCCGCCCCATGTTTCACAGAACAGATCCGCCAGACGTCCTGTATTGACGCAGTCACAGTCATCCGGTCCGACGTTGTAGCAGCCCGCCAGCTCCGCATTTTCCCACTGCGCCTTTGCCACCGTCAGATACAAAAACAGCGGCTCTAACACATGCTGGAACGGGCGCGTCGAATGCGGATTCCGCACGATGATCGGCTCTTTCTTTTCCGCTGCACGCACGCAGTCCGGCACGATCCGGTCCGCCGCAAAATCACCGCCGCCGATCACATTGCCAGCACGACAGGTTGAGACGGCGCAGCGGCCGTCCGTGAAGAACGACTGCTTATAGCTGTGTGTCACCAGCTCCGAACAGGATTTGCTATTGGAATACGGATCATAGCCGTCCAGCGGGTCATTTTCGCGGTAACCGTACTCCCATTCCTTATTTTCATAAACCTTGTCCGTCGTCACATTGACGAGAGAGCGGACGGATTCACATTGTCTGGCGCATTCCAGCACATGAACCGTACCCATGACATTCGCCGCATACGTGCCGACCGGATCCCGGTACGACTCGCGCACGATCGGCTGCGCTGCCAGGTGGAGTACAATCTCCGGCTTCGTCTCATCAAACACCTGTTTTAAATGGGCAAAATCGCGCACATCCCCATCCACATGGTGAATCGTCTCCCCCAGATGCAGGATCTCAAACATCGACGGCTCGGTCGGCGCTTTCAGCGCGTAGCCGGTCACCTCCGCCCCCGCCAGATGGAGGATGCGGACCAGCCAGCTTCCCTTAAAGCCTGTGTCACCGGTCACAAGGACCCGTTTTCCTTTATAAAAATCAAGAAGTTCCATGGTTTTCCTCTTTTTAATTAATTTCGTGATTTCATCACTCCATTATCTTTGCTGAGTGCTCTTATTATATCATACTTTCTTACAGGATTTGTGTATATTCCTTGAATTTTCCCTTACAGTACATTATTTCCACAGCTTCCAGGGCGCATTGCCTTCCTGCCACATCTGTTCCAGCTGCATCTTGTCACGCTGGGTATCCATACATTTCCAGAAACCGTCGTGGCGGTATACCATCAGCTGTCCGTCCTTGGCAAGCTGCTCCAACGGCGCTTTCTCAAAGACGGTATCATCGCCCTCGATATAGTCAAAGACGCCCGGTTCGAGTACCATGAAGCCGCCGTTGACGATCTTGCCGTCATCATCGTTCTTCTCACGGAACTCGCGGATGTGTCCGTCGCTGTCAACATCCATGACACCGAAACGCTGTCCGATGTTGACGCCGGTCAGGGTCGCGATCTTGCCGTGCTGCTTGTGGAATGCCACCAGCGCGTCCAGATCCACGTTGGAAACGCCGTCGCCGTAGGTCAGCATGAACGTCTCATCCCCAATGTAATCGCGGATACGTTTGATACGACCACCCGTCATCGTGTGCAGTCCGGTATCGACCAGCGTCACGCGCCACGGCTCGGAATAATTGTTATGCACCTGCATCTCGTTCTTCGCCAGATCGAAGGTCACATCCGACGTATGCAGGAAATAATCGGCAAAATACTCTTTTACTACATACTGTTTGTAGCCCAGACAGATCACAAAATCATTGAACCCGTACTGGGAATAGTGCTTCATGATATGCCAGAGAATCGGCTGTTCTCCGATCTCGATCATTGGCTTTGGTTTTAAATGGCTTTCCTCGCTGATTCGTGTGCCGAATCCACCCGCTAATATTACAACTTTCATTGCACTTCTCCTTTTGTCCATCGTTTTTATCGAAATATATTCAAATGGTTTTCTTCCAAAATTCTCATCGCATCCCGCACTGCATCCGGGTCGTTATGCAGGTAGGTTTCCAGATCCTCATCGCTCGCCGTCCGGTAATTCAGTCCCAGCTCCCTTGATACCTGTAAATATGCTTTCCGGTACGGCGCTGTCCGGATTTCTGCCCGGGTTGTCCATGCATTTCCAAAGACCGTCAGCACGGTAAATGCCAGCATACAGACCTTTAAAAGTGTGCGGGCTGCCCGTTTCTCCGGCACGCGTGTTTTCGCCTTATCTGCCTCTGTTTCCTGCGCCTTTTCCCGGCACATACTCCAGACGAGTGCAAACGTAAGCAGAATTCCTACAATTCCCATCTGATACTGTATCTCGTACCGCGAGGACATCCCGTACTCGTCCTTCAGGAAAATCCACCGCGCCGCCAGCACCAGCAGATGGTTACAGCCGCCGCTGAGAACCAGCAGAAGCGGAAAAATAGTCTTTTTATAAAGCTGAAACCGCACATTCAGATACAGTGCCAGCAGATACGAAACAAACACTGCCAGCCCCAGCAGATACACCAGATGCAGCCGGACAAACCAGGGGCTTCCTGCCTCCAGCTCCTGAATCTGCGCCACGCCGATCACCGACGATGCCACCGCTTTCAGCAGAAACCGCAGGAAAAAAAGCGGCTGGGCGGCAAATTCCTGAGCGATTGAAACATCCGTCACTGCTCCACGGTGCACGTAAACTGCCTGTGAATTGCTCCAAAGATATAATACCATCGCAAGAACCGTTGTCAATGCCCCGATGCACCAGGTTCTCCGGCACTTTCGGCTCCAGGAGCGGCTGCTTGTTTCAGCACCCCCGCGCCAATCCGCCAGCCACAGTGCGCCGTATGCCAGCACCAGAATCACCGCATAGCCGCCGCTGTACGGTCCTGCCACCAGCACAACCAGCAGGATCGGCAGAATTGCCAGAAGCACCCGGTCAGACATATTCCGGCACCGGGTCGCCGCTGCATGGTCGAGGACTGCAAAATGGAATAAAAATCCGGAGATCGACAGAGTGCAGACCCAGCCGGTCCCGTTCGTCATCATTTCCCATTTATTCAGGCTGAAATATACAAACTGAATCAACAGGAAGGAAAGATAGCCGACCGAGCGGTTCCGCTCTGCGTATAGCGCCAGCACCGCCGCGCCAGCACCCAGGCTCAAAATACCCAGAATCATGTCAAAATACGTATTATAGCCAAATAGTTTCACATTGATGATGCGCCCCAGATACGTGATCGGAACGCGCGTCAGGATATCCGGTACAAAGAATTTCGCCGGATTTGTCACATCCGGCAGATACGAATTGACCAGCCGGATATAATCCGAATACGCCACATTGTCCGAGGCATGAAATATATACCAGATATAAAACAAAATCCCCAAAATAACCGGAAGCCCTAAAAATACACGGCGTTTCATCCGTTTCTCCTCTTTAAAATGCTCAGCTGGTTCAAGTAAAGTTCAAATAACTGACGGTGTTTCTTCGTAATAACCTCCAGAATCACACCACTGATCCACAACAGGAACGAAATCACATAGAGCCCGGAACACGCGATCAGAGTCGGGAACTTCGGCACCATGCCGGTTGCCAGATAGCCGCTGAGCACCGGCGCGAAAAATGCCGTTGCAATCGCAAAACAAATGAGTCCCAGCCATCCAAAGAACGCAAATGGCTTGTAATCCCGGAAGAGTCTCGCGATCGTGCGTAGCACCTTAAATCCATCCGAAAATGTATTTAACTTTGACACACTTCCCTCCGGGCGGTCACGGTATCCAACCGGGATCTCCACCAGCTTAAAGTTCTTGTCCAGCGCATGGATGCTCATCTCCGTCTCAATCTCAAATCCGGTCGAAAGAATCGGGAAGCTCTTGACAAATTCATAGTTAAATGCGCGCGCGCCTGTCATGATATCCTTGATATTGCTCTTGAAAATCAGGTTGATAAGCCCACGCACCAGACGATTTCCCATATTGTGGAACGGACGCTTATTTTCGGTAAAATACGTCGAAGAAAGGCGGTCGCCGATGACCATATCTGCTTTTCCCTGTAAAATCTGGTCTGCCAGCTTTCTCGCGTCCTCCGCCGGGTAGGTGTCATCGCCGTCCGTCATGACATAGCACTCCGCGTCAATGTCGCGGAACATGCTGCGGATGACATTTCCCTTGCCCTGCTGGTATTCATAGCGCACAACCGCGCCTGCCTCCCTGGCAATCTCATCCGTGTGATCCGATGAATTATTGTCATATACATAGATCGTTGCCTCCGGCAATGCCTCGCGGTAGTCCTTGACCACCTTGGCAATCGTCTGGCCTTCATTATAACACGGAATTAATACCGCTATCTTGTCCATTTTTCTCCTCCCGTTTTCACTCTTCCACCGTTTTGGCGGACCATTCCGGATTGATCACAACAGCCCGTTTTGTCTCAGCTGTACTTACCAATTCCAATTTTATCTCTCTCTGAAGCCCTGTCAGATCAAGCTGTACTTCCACCGGTTCATATTCCTTCTGTCCCGCCTGGATCACAGCAGCCGTCCGGCTGTTTGTCCCATCCGAGGCGATGATTTCCACTTCAAATGGCTGCTTCAGCACCCAGTAGTCCGGATCACACAGAACCGCCCGGATCGTTGGATGATCGTCCCCGCTGGTATTCTCCCAGCGCCATTCTGGTACTTCTTTTTCCGGTTCCTGTGCATCCATGAAAATCTCCTGTGTGCGGTACCAGCAGTTTTCGCGTCCATGCGCCATCTCAAGCCCTGCCAGTGTAAAGGACTGGCTGCCCTGCAGGATTGTTTCCTGATACTCCATATCATGCACGTACCATCCCGCCTCATTCATCCATTCCAGATAGCTTTCCAACGTCTCAAGTCCCTGCGGGATCATGTCATAGACGCCCTCGCCTGCCTCCATCGCCTCCTCGATTTCATCGATATAGGCGTCTTTCTGCTCCGAAAGCTCATTGACGATCGAATACCGGTTCCAGACCGGCACATCTTTGCCCGCAAGCCGCGCATAACTTCCCACATCCGACCAGGTCAGGAAAATACGGTCAATCTTGGAACGTTCTTCCGGTGTAAACAGCTGATGATCGTGAAATACGTAAGGCAGGTTGCTGCGGATACTCTCACGGCTCACCGCCCGCATCGCCCATTCCCCGCCGTTCCAGACACAGGTGTAAGCATCGTAAGCGCGCCCGGCGTAAACAACTATAAACATAATTGCAAATATAACGCCGCCTGTCAGCCTGGGAGAAATAGAAGCCATTCCCTGCAGCACCAGACACCCGCAAAGCATTCCAGCAAATAAGATTCCGCCCATAAAATAGCGGCTGTGTCCCGTCGTTGCCGCCCAGAGAATAAAGGATGCGGCATACAGCAGAAATAGGGTTCCCGTCCTGCTGCTGACCCGCTTCCAAATCCAGCAGAGCCCGGCTCCCGCCGCTCCCAGATACATCAGCGCCAGATCCAGGTTGTATTTCGCCGGGATCTCACTCAGGCGGTAATCCGGATGCCGGATCATCGAATATGCCCACAAAAGAAACTCTTTTATATTGCTGGGTCCCCATCTCGGGTCCTTAAAGTCCGTTTCCCCAAAATACGGCGAATGAAACAGGCTGTTATAATAAGGATAAACTGGATTTTTCATCGCTATCCCATTGTAAATCAGGTACACGCTGACGGGAATCACCCCCGTCACCAGACACCCCAGAAACAGCTTCGGTGTCAGATACTTCCGGATTTTCCACAGATACAGAAGCACCAGCGGCACCAGATACACGATATTCGTCATCTTGAGGCAGAACAGGATTCCACCAAACAGGCAGAATAAAACCGCCTCGCGCTCCCGCTTAGCCTCATCCAGCCCGCGCAGAAGCAGAAATACCATTTCCAGCAGAAACGGCAGCGCCAGAAGCTCGACCATGTAGCTGCCACTCTCCTGAATCAACTCCAGGCGGCTGACAATCAGAAATGCCAGTACCGGCGCAAGATGCTTCGACCAGCTGCATTTTCTTTCCAACCGGTCTGCCTCCATGCTCAGGAACACCGTTACCTGCCGATAAATCACAAGCATCGCCAGTGCGTTTAACATTGTCCCCATCCGAAGCCCCAAAATCGCCCTGAATGGATAAAACATCCGGTCGCCCAGCCGGAAACCGAACATCTGGAACCGTCCCGGTATCACATGATAATGAAGGTTGTCCACAAATCCGGGTATCTGCGACAGCAGGTGATAGTTCTGCGTATCATAGCTCTGATCCGGGGCAAATCCCTTGACCGAAAAGAACGCCAGGATGAACAAGCTTCCCGCTATAAAAAACGGGCTCACTCCCGCATGGTCCCATTCAAATCTTCCGATTGCCGCCATGACAGCGCCGCATAAAACGAGCGCTGCCGCCCGCGACAAAACCGTTCCCTGTGGTACATGTAAAAGCCATGCCAGAAGATCCAGCACTTCCAGCCACCAGATAAAAAGCGTATAGGCAAGCAGCACTACAAAGCTGCGGGTAGTGACTCTCCATTTTGCCGTTTTGTCTGCCGGCCTGTTTCCAAATAACATACTTTTCCCTTGTAATCATCCAGTTTTCTTCATGAACCTGCTGAATCATTACTTCCTTTCCATGAAACAAAATATATCTTAAAAGAAATATTCTTCCAGCATCAGGCACAGTGCATGGTACACCGGAAGATGCAGCTCCTGAATCTTAAATGTCTCCTGCTCCGGCACGACAATCGCAGTGTCGCTGTACCCACGGATCCGCCCGCCGTCGCGTCCCAGAAGCCCGATAACCTTAAGCCCCTTTGCCTTTGCCGTCACGGCTGCATACAGGACATTTTTTGAATTGCCCGAGGTTGAGATTCCGAGGAACACATCCCCCTCTTTTCCATATCCAAGCACCTGTTCCGCGTAAATCATGCTGCCGTCCACATCATTCATAAATGCGGTGGTCAGCCCCGCATGGCCGGTCAGCGCGATCGCCGGAAGTCCCTGCTGCAGCTTTTCGGAAAGTTCCGCTCCCATCTGTGGATCCACCGTTTTCAGTGCCTTTTCTATCTCTTCCGAAACTGGGCGTTTCTTCACAAACCCCTTCATCAGCTCGCCCACGATGTGCTCCGAATCCGCACAGCTTCCGCCATTTCCGGCAATCAGAAGTTTTCCGCCGCGCTCATAGCACTCTTTCAGCGTCTCATACGCAGTGCGAATATCCGCTTTCACCGGTGCAAGAACCGGATAGCGGCTGATCAGCTCGTCTAGGTACTCGTATTCCTTCATGATTTCTATTTCCTCCTGTCAGGTTTTTAGATGTCTATTGAGCTTCTGCATCATAAAATAAATACTCCTGCTCAAACATTTCCAGATTGTTCTGCGCTTCTTCCTCCGGCGCCGCTGTGTCGGATACCCGCGCAAGCATATTTCCATTTTCAAAAAACAGATCGGTCAGGCTGCCTCTGCGGATCTGCTCCCGCAGGAGATCCAGACTCCACTCCCAGCTTCCCGGTCCCAGATAGCCTGCTTCCGCGTAGACATAATCTGTCTTCGCATACGCCATATAGGTTTCAAACGCCTCCGGCGAGTTGACGAGTTCGACGTTGCCCCACGGCGATGTAATATCCTTATACGACTCCACATTGCACGGGAACTGCAAACAGTACGGATGCGTTCCAAACGCGATCACCCGGTTTTCCGGATCCTGCGACACTTCCTGCCAGATCAGCGTGTTTCCCTTTTCCTCCATCCGCGCCTGTTCCTGCGCCCGGTGGTTGACACGCCCTTTATTCAGAAGATGAATCTCCGAAAATCCAGCCGTCCACGCCCAGCTGCTGATCGCCGTGACAATCAAATTTAGTACCAGCAACGGCGCCAGGCACTTCGACGCGAGCGGATAAAAGCCGATTTTCTTAAAATACACCATCGCCCGGCATGCCCCCAGAATCAGCATAGAATACAGAAGCATGAAATAATTTCCGTCGATCTGGTAAAGCATCGACAGGCTGATCAGGCTGACGATCACAAATGGGAAGAAAATTACCAATGCCGCGTTCCAGATATGGGACTGCTCATCTCCCTTTTTGGAGAAAATCCCATAAAGCACCAGCATCACAATCAGCACCGCCATCAGCGAGGTTCCCCACGCCAGAATTACATGCCCCATATCTTCACCCTGCGGCTGCATCAGCATCTGCCAGATGCGCCGCGCCAGCACATGAAGCGTTGATTCCTCCTGATAATTCTGCGGCAGCTCCGAGGTAGCAAATGGGTATTTCATTTTAAAACCAAACCATGCAAAAATCGAAGTAAACACCGAAGTGACCGGCATTCCCGTGATCTTCATCGTCCGCGCCCAGATACCGGCCAATGCCCCAAACGGCAGGCATAATGAGACAATCAGGCGGACCAGATGGTGAAACAGGTCAGCCGCCGCCCCGCGCTCATGAAACCAGAACCACAAAAGGTACAGCCCCATCATGCCAAATACGGCAGTGGAAAAGACCAGGGAGGTCGGCTTCATCGTGAGGGACAGGAAATAGGAACCGGCTGCCCCGGAGAGGAATATCCAATGATTTTCATACACATGAATATACTGAAAGAAACATCCCAGCATAATAAGCTGCAGCAGCCACGTAATCAAATCCGCCTTGGCTGTGAGCGCCATATTCATGATGCCCGGCACCGAAACCGTCAAAACAGCTGCCATAATTCCCGGCAAGACGCTGTGATACGTTAGTTTCTTCTCTGTCTCCTGCTTTCGATTGCCCGTCAGCAGCACCGCATTCCAGACCATCGCCCCGATTCCCAGAACTGCCAGCCAGAGGTTAAAGAACGTCAGGTAGCTGTGACTCGCCAGATCGCAGAGCGGCAGGGTCAGCACCTCAAAGCCCTTCGAATACACATAGACCATGCCGACCAGCCCCGGATTCTCATACAGCCCGGTTCCGCCTGCCACAATGTACTGGGAACGCACACCATACCAGAGTGTATCAAAGTCGAGTGCGATATTCAGGCGTCCCACCTGAATCAGGAACATCAGGACACACCAGCCAGCCGCCAGCGTCCATGCCCGGCGCACCCGGCGCGGTATTTCCCGCGATACCCCGCTGCCAGCCGGTTTGTTACTGTTCACGCATACGTGCCCAGTAACGGAATTTGCCGTGGCTTCGCATTTAAATACGGCAAATTCCTGCTGCCACCACGTTTTCTTACGGCACTTTCGGTTCCAAAAGTGCCTACCTGTGAACAGTAACGCCTGTTTCCCTGCCTCAATCACCTGAACCGACACCTTGTCCCTGCCATCCAGCATCCAGGAAAGCGTCTGCCATCCCATGATGCACTGGCAGGAAATCGAGGAAAAATCAAAGCCCAGCGCCGCCACACCCAGAGCATAGACGCTCAGGCGCATCCAGGCGATTTTTCCAACGCCAAGGGCAGAAAGGAGGCAATACACAACGATTGCAAAGGAGGCGCCAAAAAGGAAGTCCATATAAAAAGAAAAATAAGGCCGCTCCCAGACCGTTCCCCTGAAAAACACCCGTTTTCTCAAAAACCGCCCGATCGCCAACAGGCTAATCAGATACATCGCCGACACCACCATCGGCAGAAATACCACATGAATCCAGGAAAACACCAGCACAACCACCGTCAGCCAGTACATCCGGCTGCGTCCGCGCTTCAAAAACGCCAGCCCCCCAAAGATCAAGACTGCCAGAATCGCAATCTCCACATACATCCGTTTCGATTCCGTGAAATGAATGTAATCCGCAAAAAAACCATTTCCCGTAAACAGCGTTTTCGCCGGAATCAGAACCGCCGCCACGCAGAACAGCACCAGAAAAAGACCAGCCATGCACACGGCTGCGTCTGGTCGTCCGTTTTGTCTCTGATTCTGCATGTCGATGGTTCCTCTCTTTCTAGTTTATGTACTCCCGGAATCTTTTTGTGAGCCGCATTCTATATACGCCCGCCTAAAATCCCGCGCACCGCATCCAGCAGCGTCTCCGCATACGCATCATAACCGCCCGCCGGGCAGCTTCCGTCCTCTTTTATAAGTCCAGCCGCCCTATCTTCCGCATGTTCTTTTGCCCCATAGCCGGTTCCGACAAGGACTCCGGTCACGCCGAAGTTTTTTCCTGCCTGCGCGTCGATGCGCTTGTCCCCGATCATATAGGAATGCACCTTATCAATGCCCTCCGGCAGATCGCGCTCTGCCATCTCAAACATTCCCGTCTCCGGCTTGCGGCAATGGCATTTTTTCTTATAAAGTCCAATCCCATGCTCCGGGTGGTGCGGGCAATAGTAAAACGCATCTACGTGTGCTCCGTCACGCTCCAGCACCTCATTCATATAATCATGAAGGATTTTTACATCCGCCTCGGTATAGTAACCTCTCGCCACGCCCGCCTGGTTGGTAATGACGATCACCTTATATCCGGCCTCGTTCAGGAGACGGACTGCCTCTGCGGTACCGTCAATCAGCTTCAAATCTTCTTTTCGGTGAAGATAATTGACCTCCACATTCATCGTGCCATCACGGTCGAGGAATACTACTTTACAGCTATTTTTACACATGGAATGTATACTCCTTATCCGGCATCTGCACCTGAATATCGCGGTAGTCCCAGCGGTCCTCATCGCAGATCCAGCTCTGAGCGCCGCGCAGTTCGAAATTCCAATCCATCAGCTGTCCGCCTGCCGATTCCAGACGGCGCGCCACCTGATGTTTAACGTTGTATGGGCAGTACACAAGAAGGAAGCCGCCGCCGCCAGCACCTAAAAGCTTTCCGCCGAGGGCGCCCGCTTTTTTCGCCTCATCATAGAGCATATCAATCTGCGGATTTGTGATCTTGCTGCTCATCCGCTTCTTGCTCTCCCAGCCGTAATCCAGGAGGCGGCCAAAATTGTGGAGATTTCCCTTTAAAAGCTCATCCTTCATCGCATAGGAAAGCGCCTTTACCTCGCACATCGCCTGAAATGCGTCCGGTTTCTTATAGTTGCTTACCTGATCCTTGATAATATTCGCGGATACATGGATATTGCCCGTGTAGCATAACAACAGGTTATACTGCAGCTCATTGATAATATCGCGGCGGATGCGGAGCGGGTTTACCACGACGTTGTTGCGTCCGTGAAATTCGATAAAGTTAAAGCCGCCGAAGGTCGCCGCATACTGATCCTGATAACCGCCGGAAATCCCCAGATCGATCCGCTCCACGCCGTAAGCCAGATCCGCCATCGCATAATTATCCAGCGTAATTCCTTTCCAGCGCGCCATCGCGGTCAGAAGACTTACCATGACGGTCGAGGAGGTTCCAAGTCCCGAACCAGCCGGAGCATCACACTGTAAATAAACCTCGCATCCCTGCTTGATATCCATCGCCCGCAGCGCTGCCGTGACAAGATCCAGCCGTCCATCGCAGACGTAATTTTCCTTCGCATTGTACTTGACTGTCATATCAAAATCCAGGGAATGAACCGTGATCTGGTCATCATCCCTCGGAATGATCGAACAATATGCATATTTATTGATAGTACTTCCGATAATGGCACCGCCCTGTTCTACACAGAATGGTTCTACATCCGTACCGCCGCCGCCAAAGCTCACGCGCAGCGGCGCTCTTCCTCTGATTACCATGTAATGTCTCCTTTTCTTACGTCCTCCTGGAACCGGAAATAATCCTCCGGCACACCGATATCAATAAAATAGCCGCCATTTACGATGCCGCCGAGACGTCTTCCCTCCTGCATCCACCTGGGGATGCACTCATTTTCCAGCGAAACTTTTCCCTCCGGAATCTCATCCAGCAGCGCCCGCTTCATCAGGTACACACCGCCGTTGATCGTGCCCGCCCCAGTATTGCCGTTTTTCTCATTAAAAGCGGTCAGCAGCCCGTCGGTCAGGCGCGCCGCCCCATAACGGGAAATATCCGGCACACCGCGCAGAACCAGCGCCATCTCCAGATTTTTTTCCTGCTGGATCCGGCTCAAATCACCGAAATCCATCTGATAAAATGTATCGCCATTCAGGACAAAAAACTGCTCATCCGTCACATATTTCCCGGCATTCTTGATTGCGCCCGCCGTGCCGAGCAGCTCTTCCTCATACGCATACCGCGCCCGGATGCCAAACCGCGATCCGTCTCCAAAATATTCTTCCACCATGCCGCCCTTATAACCGACGGCAAAAATAATATCATCAATTCCGCTTTTTTTCAGCCCCTGAAGCACATACTCCAGAAACGGCTTACCTTCAACCAGCGCCATCGGTTTCGGACGATCGCTTACCACACTGCGAAGCCGCGTCCCCAGTCCGCCAGCCAGAATGATTGCCTGCATACTGTACTTCCTTTCTGTCTGTTGTTTCCAACTCAATTTTTACTGTTTTTATACTGAAAGATACAATTTTTACTTTTGTCAATCTGTCAACCGCTATTAAGTCCAGTTTAACTTATATATCTTACCACATTTCCCTAGTGATTTCCACTAGATAGGGCGGTTTTATCTGCTCCAACTCCTGTTACTGTTCACACATATGTGCCCAGTAACGGGAGCTTGTCAATGCTTCGCATTCCAAATCGGCATGATTCGACAGATTTTTTTATTTGGCAGACACTCTGTTCCGTGCTACAATCTTAGTTATAAATCGGGATTTGGAGGAAATGCATATGGCACGTGATATGACAAAAGGAAATATAACCGGACACCTGATTGCCTACGCGGTTCCGCTTGTTTTTGGAAATTTATTTCAGCAGCTCTACCATACGGTCGATTCGGTGGTTGTCGGACAATTTTACGGAAAAGAAGCATTGGCGGCGGTCGGCGCGGCGGGTCCGATCATGAATATCCTGACTTTTCTGATTGTGGGACTGTCACTCGGCGCATCGATTTTGATGGCAAGCTACTTTGGAGCAAAAGATTACCAGCATTTGAAAGATGAATTTGCGACCTCTGTACTCTCCGGACTGCTTTTGACCATCGTGCTCTCCGGAATCTCACTGGCCGGAAGCCGCCTGTTTATCCGCCTGACGCAGACGCCGGAAGAGATATCGGCGCAGGCATCCTTGTATTTGCAGATTATCTCGCTGGGTCTTATTTTTACCTTTTTTTACAATATTTTCTCCGCCGCCCTGCGCGCGATCGGAGATTCCAGAGCGCCGCTCTATGTCCTGATCCTGACGACCATTGTCAATGTATTTCTGGATGTATTCCTGGTTGGCATCTGCCGCCTCGGTGTTCCCGGTGCGGCAATCGCTACAATCATCTCGCAGGCAGTCTCTGCGCTCGCCCTCTTTGTCTATATCTGGTCGAAAGTGCCGCTCTTACGGCTCGGCATCCGGGATCTGAAACTGAAAACTTCGATGCTCAAAAAAACGATCGATTTCAGCTCCATTTCCGCCGTCCAGCAGACGATTCTCTACATCGGCCGCCTGCTCGTCCAGTCCGGCGTCAATGCACTCGGTGTCGATGCAGTTGCCGCTTTTAATGCCGTCTCCATCATCGACAGCTACGTGCTCGCCCCGGGCGACAGCCTCGCGGCATCTATCACGACGTTCTCCGCACAGAACCTCGGCGCGAAAGAGTATGACCGGATTCCGAAAGGGCTTCGGAAAATGCTGGTGATTGCAGAAATTTATATTATTTTGACAGCGGTGGTCGTGCTGTTCTGCCGTCACCCGCTGCTCGGCATTTTCTTGAAGCCGAATGAAACGGAGGCGCTGCGTCAGGGCATGTCCTATCTGGTGCCGATGGCTAGTTTTTACTTCATCAGTGGTATCACCAATACCTTTCAGGGATATTACCGGGGAATCGGGCACCTGATGATCACCCTGTTCGCGACTCTGGTGCAGATTCCGATCCGCGTTGTGATCAGTTATGCGCTGTTTGGACGGCTAGGAATTCAGGCTGTAGCGATTGGTACGACGATTGGATGGGCTTGTATGGTGGTATTTGAGCTTTTGATGTATCGGAGGTATGGACGGGTGGAAGCGCTGCGGAAGAACGATCGGTAATATAGAATGCTCTTTCCTTCCTTAGATAACTTTAAATTATCCTTACGCAAGAAAACGATCAGAAGCATATTCCCCTGATCGTTTTCTTTATTATATATAATTTTCTATCTTTTACTATTTTTTATTCAAAATCTTCCTTAATCACATCCCAAGCCGCATCAATACTGAAATGCTCGCGGATATAAACCTGCGTTTTCTCTGCCAGGTCTTCCAGGCGTTTTTCGTCTTTGTAGAACTCTACGACTGTCTCGGCAAATTCGTCCGGCTGATCCTTGACGAGGAGAACTTTTTCTACATCCGGGATTCCCTCGCTGCCGACGGATGTGGTGACGATGGGGGCACCGTTATAGATGGCTTCTACCACCTTGCCCTTAACACCTGCGCCGTAGCGGAGCGGTACCACTACAATCCGGCAGTTCCGGTACAGGTCTGCCAGTTCTTCTTCACTTACAAAACCTTTGACGATGATGCCGTTTCCAGGCTGTTCCAATGCTTTGATCTCGTCGGTTACTTTGGAACCTACGATGTAGAAGTTGACCTTGATCTGTTCCCGGATCTTCGGGAATACTTCTTTCGCGAACCAGAGCACCGCGTCTGCGTTCGGCGGATGCGCAAAGCCGCCGACAAACAGGAGTCCTTCCCGTTTGGCGAAGTCTTTGTTCAGATTCTGTAAAAACTCCTCATAGACATATGCCGTGATCGCCTTGACCGGAATCGTCTCGTCAACGGCGTGGATCGCCTCTTCTTCGACGTAGGACGGATAATAAGACACCGCTACTTTGTGGAAGAGTGAAAACTCGATCGATTTCCAATATTCGGATTCCTGACGCTTCTTCACATCGCCGGTCAGCTCATACTCGCGGAACTCACGCATAAAATGAAGGTCGTGACCGTAATAAATCATCTTGATATCCGTGTGTTCTTTGATAAAATCCACATATTTCGTCGCGATATGCGGACGGTTCAGATATGCCACGTGGATATCTTTTCCATTTTTCACCAGCCAGTCCCAGATACCGGTCAGGTATTCCTGTCCGTAGAGGACCTCGATTCCCATCTGCTGCAGCGTAGACGTATACGGTTCCTCATGGAGGTAATTATCTCCGATAAATTTAACAACATACCCCTTTTTCAGGAACATTTTCAGGTATTGGAACGTTGTCTTGGAACCAGCGTCTTTGTCAAAGGTCGGCACATAGTGATCGATCACGACAATGATCTTTTTGCCCATGCTACGCTCGCGTGCGCGGAATGGATTCGGATTGCCGTTGTTGACGCACTGGTTCTTAAACTCTTCTTCCCATTTTTCTTTGAGCTTCTCGCTGTTTTCCACCTGATACCGTTTCAGACCGGTTCCGTTGACATCCGTTCCGTTGGAAATGCCTTCGAAATGGATGACCTTGGATTTTGGCTGGTAAACGACGCGGTAGCCCGCTTTCCGTACCTCAAATGCCAGATCCGAATCTTCGCAGTACGCCGGGGCAAACCGCTCGTCGAAACCGCCGATCTGCTTCCAGAGTGCGGTGGATAAAAGGATCGCTGCGCCGGAAATATAGTCTACATCCTTGACGTAGTTATATTCTGCCTTGTCCGGATCGTCGAGACGGCCGTAATTCCAGCCGGAACCATCGCTCCAGATGATGCCGCCTGCCTCCTGTAAACGTCCATCCGGATATACCAGCTTAGACCCTACCATACCGATGGTGGAGTCAGATTCAATGAGCTTTACCAGGGAGCTTAGCCAGCCTTCTGTTACCTGGGTATCGTTGTTTAAAAACATCACGTATTTGCCGCGCGCCGCCTTCGCCGCCTGGTTGCAGTTGCGCAAGAAGCCCTGGTTCGTCTGGTTACGGCAGATCACCAGGTTATCGGCAAACTCTGCCAGATGCTCGGTGGCATCGGTTGAAACGTCATCTGCGATGATAACCTCATAGCTCACATCCTTCGTATGCTCCAGAATCGACTGCAGGCATAGATAAGTATAGTGAATCTGGTTGTATACCGGAATTACGATGGAAACCGTCGGATTTTCTTCCTTCGGAAGGTGGATTTTTCCGTAGGTCAGATACTCCTCACCGATCTCAAAATCACCTTTGATAAGGTTCTTTCCTTCCTCGGTGGTGTACATCTTCATCATTTTACCCGGATGGAGAATCGTCCGTTTCCAGTAGCCGAGCTTCTTGCGGCGTAGCGTGCCCTTTGGATAGCACCGGTTAAATGCCTGTCCGAGCTTGCGGCGCACCTTGAAAATGACCGCCTCATGACCATTTAAGTAGGTCAGCGTCTTGCCAAGCTCTGCATTTTCATGGCGCAGATCAGAAATGATAACGTCCAGATTCGCCACGTGGTTATTCGTCAGGCGCTGTACCTCCTGCACTTTGCGGAGTGCCGTATCTTTTTCCGAATTTTCTGCCCGGAGCGCATCCAGACGTTCGTTTGCCCTTGCAAGTTCTCCGTCCACATGGGAAAGATCGGCTAATGTCTTCGTCTTTACCATGTAATCTTCCTGGTAGGTGCGCTGGTTTTCCCCGTGCACGTACTCCTGGAAGCCGCGTTCCATCGCCTCGTAAAGCGAAAGCAGCTTCTCATCCGCCTTCACATACTCCGGGAACTGTCCGATAAATTCCCTCTCGGCCTGACCGCCCAACAGACTCTTATAACGGCGGTAGAAATAAACCAGTGTCCTGTATTTCACAAAGCCAGCCGGAACCGGGAATAAGAAGACCCACTCATAGTCGATCGCATAGGTTCCGTCCGCCGTCACCAGCATATTTTCAAAAAGGGCGTCAATGTTGGAGGCGCTGTAGCTCTCGTCCGCAAGAACTGCCCCTAAAGAAGCCCATCCGCCGCCATTTTCTGTCTCTTTATCCCGATAGGAATCCAGCTCGCCCAGCGCATTAAATACCTTGATAAATTCCGGTGTCACCGCAAATGGTTTGCGTTCCTCCGGGCGGATGTTGTAGATCTCATCCATCGCAGCCCGGATCGCGGAAACCTCCGCATCCGCGCCCTGGGCAGTCAGAATTTCTCCCAGAAGTTCCGCCCGCGTTTTTCCCTCTAAATACGGAAAGACCGCTGTCATTCCCTCGTCCTGAAGCTCCGGTTTTGCCAGTTTCAGGGACGGATTCTGACGGTCAAGCACCTGATATTTTTCTTCGAAGGACTGGATGTGCGCCTTTCCCTCCGGATAGAGCGCCGTCTTCCAGACCTCGCGGGTTCCATTCTTTTCACGGATCTCTGTCCGGATCTGGAAGCAGTCTTCGCGGGTGCGGTTGTATTTCACATAGATAACGTCCTGTGAAGCATTCTCAGCTTCCGGCGCAGCCTGTCTCTGCCAAAAAACTAGAAATGCATTCGCAAATTCCGGGAACCGTCCGTCCTCGCAGGCTGCATCGAGCGCCGCCCCCATATCCATCAGCATATACTGCGGACAGTCATAGACCGGTAACACACCGGTCAGATCGCCTTTTTTCGGCAGATAGGCATCTGAAAAAATCTCTCCCGCCGTCCGGTAATCCGGCATCGGATAGTAAAATTCCCCGCCCGGAAGCAGCTGCTTCATTTCGTTCCAGGAAAGTGCGCCCGTCTCCCGCTCTGCGCCTGCCATGTATTTCACGCCAAACCAGTTGGAAGCCGCCGCAATCAAGGTTCCATGAGCAGAAAGAAGCTGTTTTGCGGCTGTCATCTGCGCCGCGCGTCCAGCCCTATCTGCCGCCGTCAAATCCCCGATCAGCACTACATATCCATATGTCCCGCCGCACTTTTCCGCTTCCCTCGCATACGTCTCCACATCCGCACAGACATAGCGGATCTTCGCCGCCAGCTCCGGCTCTGTCTTGAAACGACGGCGTACTACCTCCAGATTTTCTTCGGAAACATCCAGCACCGTTACCGATGATAAACGTCTGGCAAGCAGCCCTGTCAGCGCGCCCGCGTCCGCCCCGATCTGCAGCGCCTGCTGTTCCGGGTCAAATTGGTACCAGTCCAACAGGTTTTCCCGCAGATCTGCCAGTGCGTACAGATAGGAAAGCTTCTTATTTTCCCGCAGCGCCCGGCGCCGGTCACTGCCGTATTTATCAAACAGAGCGATCAGCTCCTGATTGATTTTTTTCATCTTAATCTCCTTTTATCATACCTGCAGATCTTCCTGTGCCGCCTCGTCCGCACTAAGCGACTCCGCCTGCTTCGCCGCCTCCCCGGCTGGCGATAACCTGACTGCTACATCCGGCTCCATGTCGTAGACACCGACCGTATTCTTATTGGAAATAACGGTAATATTGGCCACATCGTAGAGACGGTGGTACACCACATGCTCGCCGCCCTCAAATCCGGTACAGCTCATGGACAGCAGGTATTCGCCGCCCTGCAGGGTCATCTTCTGCGTAAACGCGACATCGTAAATATCGCCCTCCTTGACCGGATGGACATCCGTTCCCTCAAACAGGGTGTTCGTGCCGGTCAGATCGGTTCCCTTCTTATCCTTGATCGTATAAGTAAAGATCGGTGCCTGAATCGGTGCATTGAAACGGATGCGCTCGCGGATGGTAAACTCTTCGCCTTTTAAGAGCAAGTTAGTAATATTGCCGCGCGCGTCCACCAGTCCCAAATCGAAGATCTGCGCCCTGCCGTCGCCGTACTCCTCGCGGTTTGCGTTGATCGTCAGCTTGTCGCGCATCAAGCCCGGCTTTTTCGCCGTTTCTCCGTTCAAACCAGCCGGATTTCCGGTGCCGTCCGATGCTGAACCAACTCCATTTTCTGCGGTGCCATCCACTGCCCCGGAGCCGTTTTCATCTCCGGCATCGTTATTTCCATCCTCATTTCCAGATGCACCATTCTCCGCACTTGCGGCTCCTGATTTCTCCGCTTTTACTACCTTGTCCCCGGAAAAATCGTTCATCACTTCCAGCTCGGCGCGCAGCGCGTCCATCTGTCCTGCCAGAATCTTTTTGTAGAGATCGACCATCTTGCCCGCCGAACCCTGTGCGATAAATTCTCCCTTATTGAGCAGCACTACCTTATCGCAGTATTTGATGATACTTCCCATATCGTGGGTTACCATGATGATCGTCGTGCCGTTTTTGCGGATCTCCTCCATGCGGCGGTAGCACTTGGACTGGAAGAACACGTCTCCCACAGAAAGGGCCTCATCCACAATGAGGATTTCCGGCTCCACATTGATTGACAATGCAAAAGCCAGCCGTACAAACATACCGCTGGAATAAGTCTTCACCGGCTGGTATACAAAATCCCCGATCTCCGCAAAGTCCAGAATATCCTGAAGCTTAGCGTCCATCTCCTTTTTCGTATACCCCATCATGGTGCCGTTCATATATATATTTTCAATTCCCGTGTAATCCATATTAAAGCCGGCGCCCAGCTCCAGCAGGGCCGATATCTTTCCATTCACTTCCACCTGGCCTGTGGTGGGGGTCAGAACACCTGTGATGATCTTTAAAATGGTGGACTTGCCCGAACCGTTCAGGCCCACAAGGCCGTAAAAGTCACCGGGCATGATGTCCAGGCTCACGTCCTTGAGGGCGTAGAACTCGTCGTACTGCAGCCGGCCCTGCACCATGGCCAGAAAATATTCCTTCAGGCTCTCATGCTTTTCCTTGGAGAGGTTGAAGCACATGGAAACATTGTCCACTTTGATGATCGGTTCCATTGTTCTTCCTCCTTAAATATGCAGCACAAAACGATCCTGCGTTTTGCGGAACATGTGCACGC
>OLGF01001188.1_pt1 | contig 29202 bp, 26 predicted proteins | sample 1604971 | NCBI WGS metagenome assembly OLGF01 (sample SAMEA3888902, study PRJEB22519) | human gut metagenome | biome: human gut; feature: human-associated habitat; material: faeces | place: Denmark | collected 2011 | reverse complement strand
TCTCTTGGGGGTGTAAGGGGGCCATTCTCTCACGTGAGAGAATGGCCCCCTTTATTTCGTGCAGCACCCGTGGTGCTGCTTTTCTCTTTCCGCTGTGCGGAAAACTCACATCATATCCTTGATATGATTCAGCCGATCCAGCGCAGCGTACAGCGTCTCATCCTTCTTCGCGAAGTGCAGACGCACAATATTGTTGATCGGTTCATTGAAGAACGAGCTGCCCGGCACGGCGCCGACGCCGGCTTTTCTCGCCAGCTGCTCGCAGAAGTCGACGTCGCTCTGGCCCTTCTTGAGGTACGGGGAGATGTCGGCCAGCACGAAGTACGTGCCCTCGGGATCGGTGAAGGGGATGCCGATGTCGCGCATGCCCTCGGTGAAGATCTTTTTCATGTGCGCGTAGTGCGCGCCGAACTCGTCATAGTAGCTCAGCGGCATGTTGAGGCCGACGACGGCGGCCTCCATCAGAGGCGACGGGCAGCCGACGGCGTTGAAGTCGTGGTACTGGCGGATGCGCGCCATGATGTTCTCCGGCGCGATGGCATAGCCGAGTCTCCAGCCGGTGACGGAGTAGGTCTTGGAGAGCGACGAGCAGGAGACCGTGCGCTCCCACATGCCGGGGATGCTGTTCATGTAGATGTGCTTGCGGCCGTCGTAGATGATGTGCTCATATACCTCGTCCATGATGGCGTAAACGTCGTAGCGGATGCAGAGGTCGGCGATGGTCTTGAGCTCTTCCTCGGTGAAGACCTTGCCGCTCGGGTTCGAGGGATTGCAGATGATGATGGCCTTCGCGCCGCCGCGGAACGCATCTTCGAGCACGTTCAGGTCAAAGGAGAACGTCGGCGGATTCAGAGGGACAAAGACCGGCTCGCAGTCGGCCATGATGACCTGTGCGCGGTAGTTTTCGAAGAACGGGGAGAACATCACGACGCGGTCGCCCGGATTCGTCAGGGCGAAGAGCGTGTCGACCATCGCTTCGGTCGAGCCGATGGTCGCGACGATCTCGGTCTCGGGGTCGATGGTGCGGCCCATGAAGTGACCGCATTTGCGCGCGATGGCCTGGCGGAAATTCGGCGCACCCATCGTGATGGGGTACTGATGGGGGCCTTCGTGGCTCACGACCTCGAGGCGGTCCATCATCTCCTTGGGCGGGTCAAAATCGGGGAAGCCCTGCGCTAAGTTGATCGCGCCGCATTCGTTGGAGATACGCGTCATTCTGCGAATGACGGAGTCGGTAAAGTGCTGATTTCTTCTGCTCATTTCCTGCATGGGTGTGCCGTCCTTTCCGTTGCGGTCAGTGCGGAACACGCTCGCAGAGCCGCGATCAAGTGAAGTTGTTCTTAATATTACATAAAGATGAGAGAATGTCAAGTATTACAAAGGACAACATGACGAAGTTCGACGCTTTGTCACGATAAAGCAGGAACGCGGCGGCCGCTTTTGTATAGAATGGAGCAGGCGAACGCCGGGAGAGGAGGGGAAAAGCATGTATTCGAATCCGCCGCCGCGCCCGCCGGGACCGCCGTTGTTCGGCCCGTGGCACTGCGTGGGTGTTTGCGCGCTGGCGCTGGGGCTCGGTATTTTCATCGCGGCTGTTTTTCCGGTGGGGGCGCTGATGTTTCTGGTCGCATTTCTTCTCATCTTCTGCGGCATCGGCTGCCTGCGCAGATTCTAACATCGGTTGAAAAGGGTATTAATATTGGGAGGGAAAGCATGAAAATTGTCGTTTGGAAGTCACCCAAGGTCCTCTCGTCGCTGCTGCGGCGCGTATTTGGCGTCAGGGAGGAAGCATAACGCGCGTCCACAGTGCATAGAGTGCAGTAACCACTTAGCCGAAGGAGAGGGACTGCAATGGAACTGGAATTGAAAAAGGAGCAGTTTGCCTGTTATCAGGCGTTACCGCAGCTCAGCGAGAACCGCGAGGAGACAACGGAGACCATCGTGCCGGACTATCTGCCGGACATTGCCCGCATCGTGGATGCGAGCGGGTGCCTTTTCCTGCGCAGCCGTGAGATCGCAGACGGAAAAGCGCAGGTGTCGGGCACGGTCCGCATGACGCTTTTGTACGTGGCCGAGGACGCGCAGGGGATGAAGTCGTTTGAATACACGCTGCCGCTCGACGAGACGATCGAGGGGCGCGCGCTGAGCGGCAGCGCGGACAGCTGCCTCGATGGCCGGCTCTGCTCGTGCGAAGTGCGCATGCTCAACCCGCGCAAGGTGTTCACGCGCGTGAACGTGGAGTTGACGCTTACGCCCTACGTGCCCGCGTCGCTGAGCGTGTGCAGCGGCGTGAAGGAGCAGGAAGCCTACAAGATCGAAACGCTGTGCGAAAAGAAGGACATCGGCATTATCCGCGCCATTCGGGAAAAGGACTTCACATTTTCCGATGAAGTGCTGCTTTCGGGCACGAAGGAGCCCATTCAGGAGCTTTTACGCACAAAGTGCGCGCTGCGCGTGACTGACTGCAAGTCGATCGGCAACAAGATCGTGCTCAAGGGCGTCGCGCGGCTGGATGCCATCTACTTGGATGAGAGCGGGAATCTTGCGTCGATGAGCAGTGAATTGCCGTTTTCGCAGATCCTAGACGGCCTTGCCGAAGAGGAGGGCGAGACGACGGTGCGCGCGTCGCTGCGCCTGACAGGCGCGGAGATCCATGTCGGCAGCGAGAGCGAGCCGGACAACAACCGCGCCATCTCGCTGCGGCTCTACATCAGCGCGTTCACAGCGGTGCGCGAGGTGAAAAGCGTTTGCTGTGTGGCGGACCTTTACAGCACGGCCTACGACCTGACCGCGAAGACGGAGACGGTTGAGCTGTGCGACAGCGCGGCGCTGGTGCTGCGCGAGCAGCTCGTGCGCGAAAAGATCGAGACCGGGGCCGAGGTGCAGACGGTGCTGGCGACGGACGTGATCTTCAGCAGCGCGGGCGTGAGCGGCGGGGGAGAGAGCGCGTCGCTGCGCGCGACGGCGAATCTGCGCGTGCTGTATCTCGACGAAAACGCCGTGCCGCTGCTCTCCGAGCGGCGGAGCGAGGTGCTGCTTGAGACCGACCTTCCGGGCAGCGGACAGGCGCGGGTGCAGGACATGTACGCGGGCGAGATCGCCGCGTCCGTCGGCGCGGACGGCGTGGAGCTGCGCTTCCCCGTAACGTTTGCCGTCAGCGTGGCGGAAACGCCGCGTTATCCTTGTCTTCAGTCGCTTGAGGCCGAGGAGTGCGGGAAAAAGGACGAGAACGTCCCCTCGCTCGTGCTCCGCGCGATGAAGCAGGGCGAGCGGCTGTGGGATATTGCCAAGCTGTACCGCACAACGGTCGAGGCCATCCTCGCGGCCAACGAGCTCAAGGAGGAATCCGCCGCGGTGATCGGAAAGCTGCTGCTGATCCCGCGCAGGCGCTGAGGAACGGAGGAAGAGGGTATGAGCATGAATACGGAGATCTATCAGGATATTTCGACCCGCACGGCGGGGGACATCTACATCGGCGTCGTCGGCCCCGTGCGCGCGGGCAAGTCGACGTTCATCAAGCGCTTCATGGAAACACAGGTCATCCCGAATATCGACAATGTCTACCGCCGCGAGCGGGCGAAGGATGAGCTGCCGCAGAGCGGCAGCGGCCGCATGGTGATGACGGCGGAGCCGAAGTTCGTGCCGGAAGAGGCGGTGGACATCGCGCTTGACGAGGGCAGCAGCTGCTCGGTCCGGCTCATCGATTGCGTGGGCTATATGATCCCGGGCGCGACGGGGCAGATGGAGGGCGAGAGCCCGCGCATGGTCTCGACGCCGTGGCTCGACCACGAGGTGACGATGAGCGAGGCGGCGGAGCTTGGCACAACGCGCGTCATCCGCGAGCATTCGACCATCGGCGTCGTTGTGACGACCGACGGCAGTATCACCGATATCCCGCGCGAGGACTACATAGAGGCCGAGGGCCGCGTCATCCGCGAATTGCAGGAGATCGGCAAGCCCTTCCTCGTCCTGCTCAACGCGACAGAGCCGGAAAGCGATCGCGTGCAGGCAATGGCAAGGGATATCGCTTCACGCTATGGCGTGACATGTCTGCCCGTCAATTGCCTGACGCTCGACGACAACGCAGTGGGAATGATTCTCAAGGCCATCCTTTACGAGTTCCCGCTCTGCGAGCTGGACCTCTTCATCCCGCCGTGGGTCGAGGCGCTTGCCGACGATCACCCGATCAAAAGCGGCCTCTATCAGGCCATCCGCGAGAACACAGGCAGCCTCCACTGTATCCGAGAGGTGCAGGGCGCGATCAGCGCCATCGGCGGCTGCGAAAGCGTCAGCAGCGCGCGCATCACGTCCATTCAGCTCGGCACGGGCGTCGCCGCGGCGGAATTGCAGCTCCCGCGCGCACTGTTCTACCGGACGCTGAGCGAGCAGTCGGGCTTCGATGTGAAGGATGACGGCGATCTGCTGAGCCTTCTCACTGAGCTCTCGTCGGTCAAGGCGGAGTACGACAAGGTGGCGCAGGCGGTGTCCGATGCGCGCGAGAGAGGCTACGGTATCGTTGTGCCGACGGTCGACGAGCTGAACTTGGAGGAGCCGGAGATCATGAAGCAGGGCGGGCGCTACGGTGTGAGGCTCAAGGCGAGCGCGCCGAGCCTGCACATCATCCGCGCCGACATCGAAACGACGGTTTCGCCCATCGTCGGCAACGAAAAGCAGAGCGAGGACATGGTCAACTACCTCTTGCAGGAGTTCGAGGGCGACACGACGAAGATCTGGCAGTCCAACATCTTCGGCCGCAGCTTCCACGAGATCGTGAACGAAGACTTGCAGGCAAAGCTCAAGCACATGCCGGACGACGCGCGCCTCAAGCTCCGCCAGACGCTTGAGCGCATCATCAACGAGGGCACGGGCGGTCTCATCTGTATCATCCTGTAAAGAAACAAAGCGAGAGGAGGTTCCTCTCGCTTTGTTACATTCCTGTAACTGGAATGTCATCACTTTGTAACTTGTCATTTCCACTGCCCGCTGTTATGCTGTCCTATAAGAAGGATAACAGGAGGAAGAGGATATGAGCCGAAAGATCGCGCTGCCGCTGCTGGTGGCAGCGGCGCTTGTCAGCATCATCTTAGCAAGCCGCACCCCGCAGCCCATTATAGAGGAATTGCCACCGGAGGAGGCTGACGCGCCCACCGCGTTGCTCACGCAGACCGAGGAGGTCGGTGATCAGACCGTCACGCTGAGAGTCTACGAGCCGGATGAGGCTGGCTATGCGCGCTACGCGCTCTTTGGCGCGGACGGTGCGGAGATCGACATACCGTTCGGCGTGAATCGCGGCACTTGGATCGGGAATGGCAACGCTGCCGAAAAAGTCTCCCTCACCGCACGGGACGATGTGCTCGGATTTCCGGGCTTCGAGCTTGAAACGATCCAAGGCATAGTTATGACAGTTTGTGACTTCTATGCGCTGACGGAGCAGGGCTTCGTCTATGCGGGAAGGACCGTTGGCTATGACTTTGATGATGCGGCGGAGGGCGACGGCGCGTGGCCGCTTGATCTCACGGGAGATGGGCGCAGCGAACTCATTACGCGCAGCACCTTTGGCGACGGCATGTCGTGTGTTTTTGTCTACCGTTGGAACGCCGCGGAGGGGGGCTCTCAGCGCAGTGAGGTCGACTGGGATAAGGCGGACGCGCAGCTTGCGCGCCTGAGTGAGCCCCTCGGCGTGACCGCACGGGCGGAGACCTATCACGCACAGGACAATACCGTTACGCTGACGCTCTACACGGAAAGCGGCACGAAGGAAACGACGCTGCCGCTTTCCACAGATATTCTCGGCGAGTGGTTTGCAGAGGACTGACCGGAATGATATAAAAAGGAACCGATTCGGAAGAATCGGTTCCTTTTTTACTGAAAAATTTACTTGGCCAGCACTTTTTTGAGTTTGGCGAAACGGGGGAGGGAGTCCTCCTTCGGGAGCTTGGGCTCGCCCTGGATGAGGGGGAGGACATAGTCGATGAACTCCTGCTTGACGCCGTTGTGAGAGTCGTTGATCCACTCGAGCGGGATCTTCTTCTCGAAGTTTGCGACCTCGGTGAGCGGCAGTAGCTTCGTCTTGCAAACGTAGTGGCCGCCCACAGTCTCACGCTCAAAGGCGACCATCTTGTCGGTGATGCCGGCGACGGCGTTCTCCACCGCGGCACGACCGGCCATGACGGCCTCTTCGATATCGGTCTCGCTTGCGAGGTGTGCGCCGCAGCGCTGGAGCAACGACAGCTCAATGCCGCGCACCTTCGCGCCGGTCTTTTCCTTCACGATGCTCGCCAGCAGCGCGGCGAGGCCGCCGAGCTGCGCGTGGCCAAAGCCGTCCGTCGCGCTGGTCTTGGCCTCGGAGACAAAGCTGCCATCGGCATAGTGGATGCCCTCGGATACGGCGACCATGCAGCTGCCGGTCTCCTTGTAGATGCGCTCGACGTCGGCAAGGAACGTGTCCATGTCGAAATCAGTCTCGGGCAGGTAGATGAGGTCGGGACCCGCGCCGTACTTCGTCGCGAGCGCGGCGGCGGCAGTCAGCCAACCGGCGTGGCGGCCCATGATCTCGACAATGCAGATCATGCCCGTGTCGTAGACGTGCGCGTCCTGATAGACCTCCATCAGGCTCGTCGCGATGTACTTGGCGGCGCTGGCGTAGCCGGGGCAGTGGTCGGTGCCATAAAGGTCGTTGTCGATCGTCTTGGGCACGCCCATGACGCGGCACTCGTAGCCGACCTTCTGCATGTACTTGCTGATCTTATTGCAGGTATCCATCGAGTCATTTCCGCCGTTGTAGAAGAAATAGCGGACGTCGTGCTTTTTGAATACCTCAAGGATGCGCTTGTAATCGGTGTCGTCCTCGTCGGGGTCCTTCATCTTGTAGCGGCAGGAGCCGAGGGCGGAGGAGGGGGTGTACTTTAAAAGCTCCAGCTCCTTCGGGTCTTCCTGACTCATGTCGAACAGGCGGTCTTCGAGCACGCCCTTGATACCGTGCTCTGCGCCGTAGACATTCGTGATGCAGCCGGAATCGAGCGCCGTGCGGATGACGCCGTAAGCGCTCGCGTTGATGACGGAGGTCGGGCCGCCGGACTGGCCGATGATGCACGCGCCTTTCAATTCACTCATAGCAGTTCTCCTTATCGCTTAGGCCTTGCCAGCGCAGCCGAGCACATCGACGAGCTTGTGGCGGACGAGCTCCTTGATGTTGGCGCGGGCGGGCTTGAGATACTCGCGCGGGTCAAACTTGTCGGGATGTTCATCGAGGAAGGCGCGCACGGTGCCGGTCATGGCAAGGCGCAGGTCGGAGTCGATGTTGATCTTGCAGACGGAGAGCTTTGCGGCCTCGCGCAGCTGATCCTCGGGCACGCCGATAGCGTTGGGCATCTTGCCGCCGTGCTCGTTGATCATCTTGACATACTCCTGCGGGACGGAGGAGGAGCCGTGCAGCACGATGGGGAAGCCGGGCAGACGCTTGGAGACTTCCTTCAGCACATCGAAGCGCAGCGGGGGCGGGACGAGGATGCCCTGCTCATTGACGGTGCACTGCTCGGGCTTGAACTTGTAAGCGCCGTGAGAGGTACCAATGGCGATGGCAAGGGAGTCGCAGCCGGTCTTGGAGACGAATTCCTCGACTTCTTCGGGATGGGTGTAGGACGCCTCGTGCGCGGCGACCTTGACCTCGTCCTCGATACCGGCGAGGGTGCCGAGCTCGGCCTCGACCACGACGCCGTGGTCATGTGCGTACTCGACGACCTTCTTCGTGATCTCGATATTTTCGGCAAAGGGCTTGGAGGAGGCGTCGATCATGACGGAGGTGAAGCCGCCGTCGATGCAGGACTTGCAGGTCTCGAAGTCCGGGCCGTGGTCAAGGTGCAGCACGATGGGGATATCGGGGCAGCACTCGACAGCAGCTTCCACGAGCTTGACGAGGTAGGTGTGGTTCGCGTAGGCGCGGGCGCCCTTGCTGACCTGCAGGATCACGGGCGCGTGCTCTTCCTGGCAGGCCTCGGTGATACCCTGCACGATCTCCATGTTGTTGACGTTGAACGCGCCGATGGCGTATCCGCCGTCATATGCTTTTTTGAACATTTCAGTGGATGTTACGAGCGGCATAATATCTTCTCCTTTGATAAAAAGTTATTTCAAATGTTTGGTACGTTTGGAACTAATTGCATTGTAACACAGAAATTTGATTTTGCAAGAGGATTTGCGATATTTTTGAAAAAAGGAGACAAAACCGATTCGCTTTGTCTCCTTTCTTTGCTTAATTGACCCAGATCGCGGGAAGGCGGGTGCAGGTGAGGCCCATTTTCCGCTGCAAATGCAGCGACGCTTCGTTTCCGTCGACCACGTGGCAGTAGGGCGTGCGGCCCTCCTTCAGCGCCGCGGCGATCAGAAATGCTTCCAGCTGCGCGGCATACCTGCGGCGGCGGAACGACGGTAGAATTTCGAGCATGCCCATGCTGCCGTCGTCATGAAAACCGGCGAAGCCTGCGAGGGCATCGCTCTCAAATACGCCGAAGAGTGCGCCGTGTTCGATGCGGTTACGGATGTACGCACCGTCGCCGTCGTGATAGACGGACGCGGCCAGCGCCGCGTGCTCCTGCGTCAGCGGGCGGATGTCCGCCGTGACGGGGCAGGGGGGCTCGCTCTTTTCATAGACCCACTGCGTGCAGCGCATGGAATCGTGCAGGGAGAATTCCCGCATCAGCGCTGCTGCGGCATCGTCACTTTTGACGGTGAACAGCTTGGGAGCGGCAGGGCAAAGCGTGCGAATCTTTTCGCACAGAAGCGCGCCGTCCTGTATGTCGCTCAGCAGAAACGTTCCGTCCGTGCTGAGGACGAGAGAGCCTTCATCTCCGTTATAAAGCAGGCGGCCTGCGCCGCGGCGCAGTGATTCCGTCATGTCGACGCACTCGGGCGCGGTGTTCATCAGATGTTCGCCTTGACGGTCTCGGCGATCTGATCGGCCGTCAGGCCGTATTCGCGCAGCACGTCCGCCGCCTTGCCAGACTGGCCGAAGCGGTCGTTCACGCCGATCTTGTGGAACTTGCAGTTGACCTTACCCATCAGGACGTCGGCCACGGCGTCGCCAAGACCGCCGATGACGCTGTGCTCCTCGACGGTGATGACCTTGCCGCACTTTTCAGCCCATTCGGTGACGCACGCAGCGTCGATGGGCTTGATGGTGTGGATGTTGATGACGGCGGCGTCGATGCCCTCCTTGGCGAGCTTCTCCGCGGCGGCGAGGGATTCGCTGACCATCAGGCCGGTCGCGAAGATCGCGACATCCTTGCCCTCGCGCAGGACATTGGCCTTGCCGATCTCAAAGGGCTTGACCATGTCGCCCTCGAAAACGGGGGTGGCAAGGCGCGCAAGGCGCATATAGACCGGGCCGTTCATCTCGGCGATCGCCATGGTGGCGGCCTTGGCCTCGTTGGCGTCCGCGGGGCAGATGACCGTCATGCCGGGGATGACGCGCATGAGGGCGATGTCCTCGATGCACTGGTGGCTGCCGCCGTCCTCGCCGACGCTGACGCCCGCATGGGTCGCGCAGATTTTGACATTGAAGTGGGGATAGGCGATGGAGTTGCGAATCTGCTCATAGGCGCGGCCGGCCGCAAACATCGCAAACGAAGAGCAGTAGGGGATGAGGCCCATCGTGGACATACCGGCGGCAATGTCGACCATGTTGGCCTCGGCAATGCCGCAGTTGTAGAATTTTTCAGGGTGCGCCTTGGCGACCTTGCAGGTCTGCGTGGCGTTGGCGAGGTCGGCGTCGAGCACGACGACCTTATCGTTCTTTTCGACCAGTTCGATCAGCGCTTCGCCGTAAGCCTGACGGGTTGCAATTTTATCAGCCATGTTCTTAGTCCTCCAATTCCTTCAGTGCCTGCTCACGCTGCTCGGCATTGGGCGCCTTGCCGTGCCAGCCGACCTGATTCTCCATGAACGAAACGCCCTTGCCCTTGACGGTGTGTGCAAGGATGGCCTTGGGCTTGCCGGGCATGGTAGGCTTGGAGAGTGCGGCCTCGACGGCGTCAAGATCGTTGCCGTCAGGCAGCTCGACGAGGTCAAAGCCGAACGCGCGGAGCTTGGCGGGCAGATCGCCGAGGCTCATGACCTGGTCGTTCGTGCCGTCGATCTGTAGGCCATTGTTGTCGATGATGACGGTCAGATTGTCGAGCTTATAGTGCGCGGCGGCCATATAAGCCTCCCAGATCTGTCCTTCCTGGCTCTCGCCGTCGCCGACGAGGGCGAAGACCTTCGTATCCTTGCCGAGATGCTTGGCGCCCAGCGCCATGCCGACGGCGATGGACACGCCCTGACCGAGAGAGCCGGTGGAAGCGTCCACGCCGGGGACCTTTTTCGCGTCGGGGTGGCCCTGCAGGATGGAGTGGAGCTGGCGGAAGTTCGCATACTCGTCGCGGGAGATAAAGCCCTTGGCGGCGAGCACCGCGTAGTAGCAGGGGGCGGCGTGACCCTTGGAGAGCACGAAGCGGTCGCGGTCGGGGTCGTGCGGGTTCTTGGGGTCAACGCGCATGTGATTGAAGAAGACGCTGGTCATCAGCTCCACCGCGGACAGCGAACCGCCGGGGTGGCCGCTGCCGGCGTTGGCGGTCATCGTGATGATGTCGCGCCGCACCTGCCGGCAGATGGGGGAAAGCTCTTTTGTATTCATGGAAACCCTCCTTGAAAAATACATTTCATCAACTATTAAGTATATCGGATGAAGCCGGGAAAGTCAAATTTAATCCTCGTTCTTTTTCATCTTTACATGCGACAAGGGATTTGCCTTTGCAGCCACGCGCAGCGCGTCGTTATCAATGTGTGTGTAGATCTCCGTCGTGTTCAGATGCTCATGCCCGAGCACCTCCTGCACGGCTTTGACGTCCACGCCGTTTTGCAGCATCAGCGTTGCCGCCGTGTGGCGCAGCTTGTGCGATGAGTATTCCGAGGCATCGAGTCCCGCGGCGCTCAGGTGCTTTTTGACGAGCGCGTGGACGCTCGAGCGGCTGATGCGCTCGTTGCGCGACGAGAGGAAGAGGGCATTGTGATCGCGGCCGGAGATGGGGCGGCGGACGGCGAGGTAGCTCTTGAGCGCATCCTTGCAGGCGTCGTTTAAGTAGACGATGCGCACCTTGTTGCCCTTGCCGAGCACGCGCAGCGCGTCGTCCTGAATGTCCTGCAGATCAAGGCCGCAAAGCTCGGAGATTCGCAGCCCGCAGTTTAGAAAGATCGTCAGAATGCAGTAGTCGCGCTCGCGGTTCTGCCCGTCGACGGACTGCAAAAGCTGCACGCTCTCGTCGAGCGTCAGGTACTTCGGCAGCGACTTTTTGATCTTGGGGGAATCGAGGTCTTTGCAGGGATTCGTGTCCAAAAGGTGCGCTTTATTGACCAAATAGTTGTAAAAAGACCGAATTGTTGCGATTTTTCGCGCTCTGGACGCGGCATTCAGGCCGTAGTCGGACACGTCGCTGTTTTGATGCTGCACGCGGTCACGGCTCAGATAGGTCATGTAGGCGTAAATATCGGTCAATGTTACTTTTTTCACAAAGTCAAGATCGACGTCCATGATGGAAATTTCATTGAGAGGGAGGCCGCGCAGCGACGGATCGCGCGACTGCTTCAAATAGCGGAAAAAGTTGCGCAGGTCGAGGAAATATTCATCGACCGTTTTCTGCGAGTGGGCTTTGATGGTCTCGTGGTAGGATAGAAAATCGCGCAAAATCGGCGGCGATTCCAAGCGGTAGTCGTTCATAGTAAATGAGCGCCAGTGCAGGCGCAGAAACAGCTCATCTAAATCAGAAAGAAAAAATACGGAGAAGTTACGAAGTGTTGGATTTCAAAATACCGGAAAAAATTCGGTAGCTCTGATCTGTGAGCGTTGTCGGCGGTTCAAGCGTGATACAAAGCTGCGCAGAGATTGATCCTTTGAACGGGATGCACAGCGCACATGCCGTTGATCGGCTGTACGGCGGTTTTCAATAAAGGAGCCGATGGAGAGGGGCATTTTGAAGTCTATACTAAATTGAACAAAATAAAAATTTTGTTCAATTGAGGGGAGCGGAAAAGCGTATTCTTGCGGAAATGAGCGTTTTGGCGTGGCTGGCGACAAAAACCTCCTTTGTCAGGATCATGGGATTCTATGGGTCCGGCAGTGTGAAAACGCTGCCGGTTTTACTGCTATATTATTTATAGAAACTGCTTTACAATCGGCGCATCGGCGTTTACGCCTGCACAATGGCGCGCAGCGCTTCGGCGATGTTGCGCGCTTCGATCAGCGCGAGTCCCTGCGGCGCGCGGATCTGATCCTTGCGCTGCTTCGGGATGATGCACGTTTCAAAGCCCAGACGGTGCACCTCGCTGAGCCGCTCGCTCAAATGGTTCACGCTGCGAAGCTCGCCGGTCAGGCCGACCTCGCCGATGGCGGCGACGTGATTGCCGATGGGCTTGTCGAGATAACTCGACGCGAGCGCCAGCACGGCGGCAAGGTCTGCTGCGGGCTCGTCCACGCTCAATCCGCCGATGACGTTCAAGAACGCGTCACAGCCGGACACCTTGAGCGCGCCGCGCTTTTCGAGCACCGCCATCAGCATGGCGGCGCGGTTGTAGTCAAAGCCGTTGCTTGTCCGCCGCGAGACTGACTGCGCCGCGGGCGCAAGCAATGCCTGTACCTCGGCCAGCACCGGGCGCTGGCCTTCCATCACGCAGGTCACGCACGTGCCGGGCGCATCGTCAGGTCGTCCCGAAAGCAGCATTTCCGACGGGTTCGGCACTTCGACAAGGCCTTCGCTGCGCATCTCGAATACGCCGATCTCGTTCGTCGCGCCGAAGCGGTTTTTCGCCGCGCGCAGGATGCGATAGCTCATGTGCGCCTCACCCTCAAAATACAGCACGCAGTCGACCATGTGCTCCAGAACCTTCGGGCCCGCAATGGAGCCCTCTTTATTGACATGACCGATGACGAAGACGGTGATGCCCTCCCCTTTGGCGAGCCGCATCAGCTCCAGCGTGCAGGCGCGCACCTGCGCCACGCTGCCCGCGGGCGATTCGAGCGAGTCCTGATAGAGCGTCTGGATGGAGTCGACGATCAAAACGTCGGGCTTTTCTTCTTCGACGGATTCCAGCACATCACCGAGGCAGGTCTCGGACAGCACGTACAGGTTGTCCGACTGCACGCCGAGACGGTCGGCGCGCAGCTTGAGTTGGCGCGGCGATTCCTCGCCGGAAACGTACAGAATTTTGGCGGTTTCACTCAGTTTTCCGCAGATTTGCAGCATCAGCGTCGATTTGCCGATGCCCGGTGCACCGCCGACGAGCACGAGCGAACCCTGCACAGCGCCGCCGCCAAGTACGCGGTCAAGCTCGCCCATGCCGGTGGGAAAACGGATCTCCTGCGCCGTGTCGAGCTCTGCGATCGGGTGCGCCTTGGCGCGCAGCGCGCGGCTGCGGCCGCCCGTTTTTGCCTTTGCACCGTCGCCGACGGCCTGCTCGACGAGCGTGTTCCATGCGCCGCAGCTCGGGCAGCGGCCCGCCCATTTGGGCGTTTCGTTGCCGCACTCCGTGCAGAAAAATACACTTTTTGCCTTTGCCATATTGTAAACCTCTTTTGCTTTACTGCTACTGCTGTAAAAGACCGGACGCGATCACAACGGCCAGTCTTTGCTGATATTCGCCACTTTTCAAAAGCGCTGTTTCGTTTTCATTGCTCAAAAATCCGCACTCGATCAGGATTGCAGGCGCGGTGACGTTTTTCATCAGGAAGATCGACGCGTCGATGGCCTTCTCTGTCTTCTCATTGCCCGCATTGACAGTCTGATTCAGCGCGAGCTGCACCGCATTCGCGACCTCGGCACTCCCCTCTTTTTTGCCGTAAAACACCTGCGCGCCGTGCGTCTGCTTGGATGACGGAAGACTGTTCTGGTGGATGCTGACAAGGATAGCGCCTTGTGTGCTGTTGACCAGTCCCACGCGGTTTTCGAGGTCGGAGCGCTTCTTTTCCCGCAGCGTGGACGCACTGGCATCGTGGATGGAGATATCCTCTGTGCGCGTCATGCGCGTCTCCTCGCCGAGAAAAACGAGCAGCGCGTCGAGCCGCCGCGCGATGGCGAGGTTCATGTCGCTTTCCTTGCTGCCGTCGGCGGCGACGGCCCCGCCGTCCTCCCCACCGTGCCCCGCGTCGATGACCCAGACGGTCTTCCCTGTCGGCGCCGACACGCTCGTCTCCACCGCCTCCGGCGGCAGAAGCAGGCTGACGGTCGCCGCCGTCAGCACGAGCAGCAGCGCGAATATGGCGTAAAACGCCTTTTTTCCGAAAACGATAAACAAAATACCCCTCACCCCGGAACAATGTATGCCCCGCGGCGCGGCCTTATGTGCTTTTCATTATACAGGACTTTGAACAAAAAGAAAAGCCCCGCTTCCCTTTTTTCTCCCGCTGCATAGGATGGTGTGGGCGGATGCCCGATTTCTTTGCAAGGAGGAGACTTCTTTGGACGACAACAGAGCCATGCGCGCCGAGTCCGGCGTGGGCACACTGCCGAACGGCTGCTGCGCGCCGCTGGCTTTTCCCTATGTCCCCGTGCAGAAAAACGACCCCGAGCGCTATTCCCAACAGGACGCGCTCAAGGCCGGTACGCTGTTTCCGGGGCTGAACCTACCCTTTCACGCGCAGATGAAGACGAAGTTCCCCGCCGTCAATACGGCGCTCTCAGAGCTGATGGCGCTCGATTTTGCCATCGACGAGCTGGGGCTTTATCTCACCACACACCCGGAGGACACCGAGGTTCTGAACCTCTACTGGTCGTATATCAAGCTCGGCCGCGAGGGGCGCGAGGCCTATGAAAAGCAGTACGGCCCGATTTTGCAGACGGACGTGACGCCCGGCAGCTTCAAGTGGCTGAATGATCCGTGGCCGTGGGATCTGGAGGAAGAAAAGTAATGTTTGTATATGAGAAAAAGTTACAGTACCCCGTCAAGATCAAGAACCCGAATCCACGGCTTGCCGCGGCGATCATCTCGCAGTACGGCGGCCCGGACGGCGAGCTCGGCGCGTCGCTGCGCTACCTCTCCCAGCGCTACTCCATGCCCTACCCCGAGCTCAAAGGCCTGCTGACCGACATCGGCACAGAGGAGCTGGGGCATCTCGAGATGGTCGGCACGATCGTTCACCAGCTTACGCGCAATTTGACTGAGGAGCAGATCAAGGAGGCTGGGTTCGAGCCGTACTTTGTCGACCACACGACGGGCGTTTTCCCGCAGTTCGCCTCGGGTTACCCGTGGTCGGCGAGCACCATGCAGGTCACGGGCGACACCATCGCGGACCTCACAGAGGACCTGGCTGCGGAACAGAAGGCGCGCGTGACGTATGACAACATTCTGCGCCTTTCCGACGATCCGGACGTGAGTGATGTCATCAAATTCCTGCGTGCGCGCGAGATCGTGCACTTCCAGCGCTTCGGTGAAGGCCTGCGCCTCGCCAAGGACCGCCTGGACGAGAAAAACGTCTACTACGTAAACCCAAGCTTTGATCAGTAAAATAGAAAAATGAAAGGAAGTCTCTGCCGGTTGGCAGAGACTTCCTTTTTATGGAGGGATACGGCAATGAGAATCCGGGAGCGTTTCAACCCACGCGCCCCTTGCGGGGCGCGACGATACCTTCCGCAGGGGATACGTTATCCACATAAGATTTCAACCCACGCGCCCCTTGCGGGGCGCGACGGGGACGGGGGACGCGGTAGTGACGCTATCGCGTATTTCAACCCACGCGCCCCTTGCGGGGCGCGACATGCCCCCCAAAAGGAGGAATCAGCATGAAAACATTTCAACCCACGCGCCCCTTGCGGGGCGCGACGCCGCAGCCAGCTCGCTCTTGCCGTTCTTCTTTGATTTCAACCCACGCGCCCCTTGCGGGGCGCGACGGCAAGCTCTGCCCCGCGTACTGGGCGGGGAGGGATTTCAACCCACGCGCCCCTTGCGGGGCGCGACACCGGGGCGAGCACGCAGCGGCTCGCGTAAATGTCAATTTCAACCCACGCGCCCCTTGCGGGGCGCGACGGCTGGTGGCAGGTATTCGTGGGGCTTGCGACGGGATTTCAACCCACGCGCCCCTTGCGGGGCGCGACCGCGGCGAGCGGCACCGCGGCAAGAGGGGCAAAATTTCAACCCACGCGCCCCTTGCGGGGCGCGACTTTTGCCCTGCATCATGCCATTCCACATGTAGCGATTTCAACCCACGCGCCCCTTGCGGGGCGCGACATTCATACTGTGGTAATATTTAGCCATGGAAATATTTCAACCCACGCGCCCCTTGCGGGGCGCGACTTTATTCTTTTGATATTACAGCTGACCAAGTTGTTATTTCAACCCACGCGCCCCTTGCGGGGCGCGACTCTGGCGCTGACACAGGAAGTTGCGCAGTTCTCGATTTCAACCCACGCGCCCCTTGCGGGGCGCGACTCCCCTTTTTATTCATATCCTTTTGCTATTCGTATTTCAACCCACGCGCCCCTTGCGGGGCGCGACGATCGTACCGCCGAAGCCGGTCGCCAGGTAGTTATTTCAACCCACGCGCCCCTTGCGGGGCGCGACGGCACCTACACGGCAAACAGCCGGAAGATTTACACATTTCAACCCACGCGCCCCTTGCGGGGCGCGACGGCCGACGAGATCGAGACCGACGAGTACATGGCATTTCAACCCACGCGCCCCTTGCGGGGCGCGACCTGTTGGTGATCGTTCTGATCTCCACCGGCACAGGCTATTTCAACCCACGCGCCCCTTGCGGGGCGCGACGTCCAGCTTGGCGTCGAAGCCCGCGACGGCGCGGATATTTCAACCCACGCGCCCCTTGCGGGGCGCGACTGCCGGTGTTGTCCCACACCTTGCGCAGGACCTCATTTCAACCCACGCGCCCCTTGCGGGGCGCGACATTCACAAATGCTAATTTGTCAATCTCATTTGTATTTCAACCCACGCGCCCCTTGCGGGGCGCGACCCACCAGATCGACGCCGGTCGGCGTCAGTTTCACATTTCAACCCACGCGCCCCTTGCGGGGCGCGACGATCTGGCGCTCCAGGCGCTTGGTGGCCTCGATATTTCAACCCACGCGCCCCTTGCGGGGCGCGACCAAGAATCTGGCGATCCCGCTGCGGCCGGATATATTTCAACCCACGCGCCCCTTGCGGGGCGCGACCCTGCGACATGCCGAAGTCCCGGCCGTCTGGAGCATTTCAACCCACGCGCCCCTTGCGGGGCGCGACGGCCGCCAGCTCCTTCTGCTGGATTCTCATTTCGTATTTCAACCCACGCGCCCCTTGCGGGGCGCGACAGCAAAAGTGTACAAATCACTATGCACATTTTTGCGATAACAGACAAATTTCAGATGCTTTTGCACAGAATGCCGCCTGTCAGAGCATTTTGCTCCTTTTTGACGCAGGAAAACCATGCGGATTTGGGTGCGAACCGCCCAAGTGATCTCTGCGCACTTGTGCTTCGCACTATAAGATCATCGGTTCCTCGGGCAGATACGTCTGCTTGCAGCCGAAGTGTTCGATTTTATTCTCGTACTTCTTGCCCAAGTAGTAAAATCGAAGGCTGTCCTTTTCTGGGTCAATGATCTTACAGAGTTCATTTTGCAGCTTCCGGCACTGCGCCGTGTCCAGCAGGCATTCGAACACCGAATTCTGCACGCGCTGACCGTAATTGACACATTCCTTTGCGATTCTGCGCAGCCGCCCGCGTCCGGCGGCGTCGCTCGTGTTCACATCGTAGGTGATCAGAACCAGCATAGGCGCCTCACTTCCATAAAAACGGCGGATAGTCATCCAAGTCGCCGCGCAGGTACCGCGCGAGCAGCAGGCTTTGTACATACGGTACCAGGCCCCACGGTATCTTTTCCTCGAGAAACGGATGCGTGATGGTCTCCTTTTTTCGCTCCTGCCACTTCTGCAGGAACGTCCTGCGCCCTGTGTCCGTCAGCAGCACCGCGCCGCTCTCGCGGAAGTCAAAATCGATCGCTTTGAGCACACGGTTGTTGATGAGCGTGAGCACAAAGCGGTCGGCAAAGCACGGGCGCAGCTCCTCCATCAAATCGAGCGCCAGCGACTCCCGCCCTGGCCGGTCGCGGTGGAGATATCCGACGTAGGAGTCCAGCCCTACGCTTTCAAGCGCCGAGGCGCAGTCGTGCGCGAGCAGACTGTAAGCAAACGACAGCAGCGCGTTGAACGCATCGAGCGGCGGACGGCGGCTGCGCTCGCGGAAGAAAAACGTCTCTTTTCCCTGCAAGATCATGTCGTCCAGCACGCTGAAATATGCCGCCGCACCGACACCCTCGAGGCCGCGCAGACTGTCGAGCGACGTCTCCGCTGCGATCTGCGGCAGAAGCCCCTGTAACTGGTCGGACACGGCTGAAAAGCGCGATTCGTCAATGCGCATGGCGTGGTCGCGGCGCGTGCGCTCCACGCTCCATTTTGCGTTGTAGACCTTGCCGAAGATCATCATTCCGGCGACGCGACAGCTCTGCGACGGGTCGTCCGCCACGCGGTACTGCATCCGCCGCAGCAAGACGTTCCCCTGCGCCTGACCTGCTACACGGGCAAGAAATTTCCCGCGCGGCGAGCAGAACGCAAGTCCAATCTCCCGCTGCGCGCATGCGCCCATCAGGGCGGGCGACGCGCCCGCGTAGGAAAATGAGACGATGCTTTGCAGCGTGTGCAGCGGATAGCGGGCGACCGCTTCCCCGCCGCAGTTCGCCACAACGTTTTCCCCGTCCAGCGAGAGGTAAATGTCCTCCGATGTGACAAAAAGCGTGTTCAAAAGCTGTCTCATTGCTCTCCCTCCATTGCGCCGCGCAGATACGCGGAAACGGACTTGCTTCTCATCAGCTTTGGCAGACACAATCCTTTCAGCGAGCAGGCGTTGCAGCCCTTTGTTGGCTTTACCTTCGGCGTGCTGCCGCGCGCATAGAGCGCATGCATCTCTTCAAGGAGGGCACGCACCTCCTGCCGCAGCGCAGGGGTGAAGTCGACTTCCGTGCGCCGCCGCGGCTCGCCGTAATAGAGCGCGCCGCGCGGGATCTCGCAGCAGAGCATTTCTTCAAGGCACATCGCCTGTCCACAGAGCTGGAGCGTGTCTTCCGTGCCCTCTTTCGGCTTTCCGCGCTTATACTCCACGGGATAGGGCTGCCACAGGCCCTCGCGGCCTTTGAGCGGAATGCCCGTCTCGCCGCGGCGGAATTCCAGCACGTCGCACGCGCCTGATACGCCGAGCGTGCGGGAAAAGACGCGCATATCGCGCGTGATGACGAGGTCGCCCCTGCTTTCGGTGAATGAGCCGTCGTGCGCGTTTTCGTGCATGATCGCGCCGTCCGTTGTGCGGTAGTTTTCCGCCCATTGCTTTTCTACATGGATGAGTGCCCACTGGCGGCGGCAGAATTTGAAATGCTGTAAGCCGGAAAGCTGGAGGAAGTCCTCGTCCTGATAGATCACCCCATCCGCGTGCAAGTCACGCCGGAGGGAAGGTGCGTTTCATCCACGCTGACAGTGTAGTCGCCGTAGCTTCTCGGCGCGGTCACGCCGTCCTTGTGTTCGACCTTGACAAGGTCAAAGAGCTTGTGCGCCGGAGCGCAGCCGAGCTCGCAGTTGTGCTTGAAGACGATGAGCTCGCGCACGGCCATCTTGCCGCGCGCGGCAGAATGGTCGTTTTCAAACATGTTCAAAATAGCCGTCCACAGGAGTTCGAGGTCCTCTTCCGAAAAGCCGGTCGTCTTGCGCGCGAGATTCGCCGACACATAGCCCTCCGCGCGGTAGAGGCCGTAAGGCACGATGTACTTGCGGCCCATTTCGGTGTTCTTCTTTTCCGCGTCCGCCTCGGTCGTGATGGCGACGCGCGTGATGGTCACCTCCTGCGGCAGAATGGGATCGATGCTTCGGGCAAAGCCGAGCTGCACCGGCCCACGCACCTGACCGCAGTTGAGCGCACCCTTGGTAAAGGTCGTCATCACCGCGCCGAACGTGCGGATATCGTAGAAATTGGAACACATGAAGTCGCGAATTTTTTCATCCAGATGCTCGTCCTTTTTCTTGGCTTCCTTCAGCTTATCGGGGTCTGCGCCGACGTAGGCACAGGCCTCTTTATCGCTCGAGTTCAGCGGTACGCCGTCTTTGATGTAGATGCGGTAGCCTTTTTCGCCCTCTTTTGCCATTTCAACATAATTGCGGATCTTGCGCTTGAGGCAAACGTCCGTCACAAGGCCATAGCCGGTCTCGGGGTCGACGCGCGGCATATTGCCCGCATCGGGATCACCGTTCGGATTGCCGTTTTCCACGTCGAACAGCACCACAAATTCATAACGGTTCTTGATGGGATCAGACATTTTCTTTCTCCTCCTTTTTCGTATAGCGCTTCTGCGTCTGATGATAGTAGCCAAGGTCGAACGAGCCCTGCTGAGCGAGCGTCATGCGCGCGGGATAGTTTTCATTGAGCACGCCTTTGAGCTTCATGATCTGCTTGTCATAGTGGACGCGCTGTCTTGCGTCGAGCTTGCGCAGATGCTTTTGACAAAGATTGTTCAGCACCGGAAAAATGCTTGCGGGCATCGCCGCGGCAGAGTTGAAATATTTATCCTTGATCGTTGCGTTGATGCCTGGGTTCGCGGCCTGCTGCACCGCCTCGTAGACGGAGAACAGCCGTCCAAGCGTATAGGCGGGATTGGTGCTCGCTTCATTGAGACTCACGGTCAAAACCTCCTTTGGACAGTCCTCATGCGGATTTTTGAGATAATATGCCTTGATGATGGCGGCCTTGCCCCAAGTGATGTCCCGCTCTGCGCGGATGCGGAGCATTACCGCTTCAAGCAGCGATGCGGGATAACGCGCACCGGAAAATATGGCGCGCGCCGTCGCGCCGGCCATCGCGGGCGAAGGCGCTTTATCACGGGAATTTAGGTTCACCGTTTCCCTCAGCAGCGCCCACAGCGGCAGGTAGTTAAACTTCTCGTAGGCGGGACGCACAATCTCCATGCGCTCGTAGTGCGCGTTCACATTCTCCATCAGCTTTCCGAAGCTGTCGCGCAGAAAGAAGCGGACGGAAAGGCGCGCCGCGTTGGGCGCGAGACCGAGAATGTAAAACGGTCGATTCGGGTCGATGCCGAGGTCGTCGCACGGCAGCCCATTCGCCAGACGTTTGAGCGCCGCGCGCAGATCATTGTCCGACAGGCCGCCGTATGTGCCGCCGCCAATCACAGCGCTGAAAAAGCCGGGATAGGCATCATCTGCGCCCTCTGCCCAGCAGACGACTGTCGTATCGCCGATGTGCTGGACGTGGTCGCTGTCCGCAAGCAGATGATTCAGTGCGGCGGTGTAGGCAAAGGCGGCATATTTGCCGACTGGGGCATTGTAGTTCTGCTCCCGTCCGTAGGAGCAGAACGCCGGAGCGTTGAACGACACCAGCGCCGCGCCGCTGGACTGCGCGTCCCGCACGCCCTTGACCGACGGGTGCACAGCAGCGATCTCATCCTCTTTTCCGGTCACGAGACACTGCATCTTGACGCCGCTCTCGCCGCCGTCCCGATACCGCTGCCATGCCTCGCGGATAGCGGCATCCTCCTCGATCTTGCGGCCATCCACGCGAAAGACGAGGTTGCCGCCCGCGGTCACATCGTCGAGCTGCCTGATGAGCGCCGGATGCTCTGCCGTGCGTTCCGGTTCCCAAGTGTCGAAAAATGCCAGTATTGCGCGGGCATTGGGCGAATCGACGCTATCCAGCACCGCATGGTGCAGCTTTGCCGCTGCGGCAAAGCACTCGCGGCTGCGTTCCGGCTTCCCTTTCTGGTCGATGCCGAGCAAATAAGCGGAATTGTCCCACAAAAAGTTCGAGGCAATGCTGACCGTTCGTTTCACCGCTGCCGGCAGCACCATCAGCTGCGGCTGCATGACCGTCTTTTTACCCTTTGTCCCTTCCACCATTGTCGGAACGATCTGCGTCAGCTCACCGTTTTCGTTTATGTAAAGTGCGAGACTGATCTTCGCAGGGGCCCAGCCGGGCGCGGCGATCTCGCCGCGCGAGAGGAGGTCTTCATAGTACCGTGTCAGCGCTTGCAGGATCATCCTCTCACCTCCCCGCTGTTTGGCGGCGGAACAGTCATCACGCCGTCGACAAGGCTCGCGCGGAAAAACTTCGGCGTGATGTTCGCTGGATCGCTGTAATCGAGGTCCCACAGCATCCAGCCGAGGTCGCGCGTGCCTTTGAGCTCATCGGGGCACGGCGGCGATTCCGTGCAGCGCCGGAACTGCGCAGGAAACTCCCGCGTGCCGAAATACGGCATGCTGTAACACTGCCCCTTTTCCAGCCGTCGCTTGATAATGTCCTGAAACTTGCCGGGATTGTCGCCGGGCGCAGCGGCGTCCGTCATGTCGAAGTGCGCGTCGATGACATAGTGTACATCCCGCAGCACCATAGCCGCGCGCTGTTGAATGCTCTCCGACGCGGCGAGGTACAGTTCCCCCTGCCCTTTTTCCATCACGGTCTTTGCCCTGCGGGCGCTAATGACATCCTTGACCTCGTTGCGGCGGATGTTGGTGAAGCGGATGGGTGCGCACACATGGATGCGGTCGATCACCCAACGGAGCCCTGGGTGCCAGTAGATGCTTTCCAACAGCCCGCGCGCTGCTGACGGCGTCATCACGTCATAGCTGACGCGTTCCGTTTTCAGTTCGCATCGCGCAAAGCATGCGTAGTCTCCCCAGACCTCCACTTGAATCGGCATTGGATCACTCCTCTCTTTGGTTTACCTTGGTTCTTGTCTCAGTATGAACGATGCCCTGTCCGATAAAACGGACAGTTTATATGAATTCGGCCTTTCCGGTTTCCGGTTCCAGCGTCAGGCCTGTCCGCTCATCATACAGCGTAAGGTCCGAAAGGATGGCGCTGCTTTCATCCAGCGCGGGAATATCCCGCGCGGTCAGCAGCGCACCGGCTGCATACAGCGCCTCAAAATGCCGGTCGTACACGGAAACGGCATAGCGCCCCAGCTTGCGGTAGAGACCCTTGGAGCATTCCCCTTCCTTTAGCTGCTCAACGAGCGTCGCGCCATCGCCGATGGGAACGTAGACCGTGCGCGTATTTTCGTCAATGAAGTGAAATTTCTCCGCCACGGTGCGAAACGGCAGTTCGCAGCCGTTGATGCCCTTTTCAAACGCCTTGATAACACCCGACTTGTCGAGTGTTGCTCCGCTTAAGCTGCGCAGCGCGTCGAAATAGTTCTGCATCGTCTCCCGCGCGCCGATATCGCAGCTGTTCATCAATGCTTCGCGCGTAGCGCCGATTGCTGTGCGGAACAACATTGGCGGCAGTTCTGCCCGCTCGAAGACGGTGACGATGCTTTCCTCCGGTGCTCGTTTCCCCTCGCGGTTGCAGCGTCCCGCCGCCTGCAAGACGGAATCCAGCCCAGCCAGCTCGCGGTACACCGCGGGAAAGTCCACGTCCACGCCCGCCTCGATCAGCGAGGTCGACACGACGCGGCACGGTTCCCCCGCCTTTAGGCGCCGCCTGATCTCATCGAGAAGCGTCTGCCGCTGTGCGGGCACCATCAGCGTCGAGAGGTGAAAGCTTGCCTCCTGCGGCAAGCACGCAAAGATGCTCTGCGCCGCCTTGCGGCTGTTCACGATGCAAAGCACCTGCCAGTGCTCGCTGAGCCTTTCCGCAAGCGCGTCGTCCTCCAAGATGCCCTCCTGCCGAAACGTCACGCGGCGGAAGCTGTCGTATTCCTCCGCCGTCTGCGGGCACAGTTCTGTGATAGGGTAGCTTGGCGCATAGGTGTGCAGCAGGTCACCGAGCGACGGCTGCGTGGCTGTGCACAGCACAAGCGTTGAACGGAATTGCTCGGCAAGCGATGCCATCGCCGCCACGCAGGGCCGCAGATGGCAAAGCGGCAGCATTTGCGCCTCGTCAAAAATGATGACGCTGTCGGCAAGATTATGAAGCTTGCGGCATTTTGACGAACGGTTTGCGTAAATGGACTCAAAAAACTGCACCGCCGTTGTGACGATGACCGGCATGTCCCAGTTTTCCGCCGCCAGCGCGCGGCGCACCTCCTCGGGCGACGCGCCGTCGGAAAGCTCGAACTGCACACCTGAGTGATGCTCGAGCACATTGCCGTCGCCGAGGATCTCGCGGAATACTTCGGCATTCTGCTCGATGATCGACGTGTACGGCACGACGTAGATCACCCGCTTCATCCCGTGCGCCACCGCGTGCCGCAGCGCAAAGGCGAGCGACGCGACCGTCTTTCCGCCGCCGGTCGGCACGGTCAGCGTGTAAACGCCTTTTGGTTTACTGCCTGTATCCAGACAGCTGTTTAGAATTTTGCAGCGCAGCTTGTTGAGCGCTGTTTTGGGATTTTGCCACGGCGCGATGTATTCTTCCAGCCGCTTTAGCAGCGTCGGAAGGCCATCAGCTCCGCCGCGTCCGCGTTCGCCGTCCATGAACCGCTCCGTATCGAGAAAATCCGCGTCCACTAGACAGGAATAGAGCATCCTTGTCCGAAACGACGCTTTCAATGGATCCCGTTCCGGCGTCTCAGGCGGAAGAGTTGGCAGTGTCACGCCGTTCTCGCCGCAGCGCTCAAGATAGTGTCCCTCCACGCCCTTTTTGAACCGGCCGGAGAGCGTGGCCTCGCCCGCGCGGTCGGTCCTCAGATTTCCAACATCCAAAAGTCCGCCGTGGTGACCGGCGACGCACGCGGCGGCGCTGGGCCGCTTCATCTTTATACAGGTGAGCATCCCCGCCGTGCTGTGGTCGACAACGGGACCACCTTCAAGCAGGCGCTTCTGGAATGCGTCAGTGCATTTGCCGAGATCGTGCGCGAGTCCCATCAGATCTCCGTCCGCCTCTGCGCCGAAGTCGGCGGCAAACTCTCGGCACAGCGCGGCTGTACCTGTCAGGTGCTCCGCGACGGTCTGATAGATGGTCTCGCCGTTTTCATCCTGCCGGATGTGTGCGTAATATGGCATGCGCTTCCCTCTCATTTCTCCCCAAATAGCAAAATTCAGCCCTGTGAGATCACAGAGCTGACTTCCCGGGGCCGGGATCCAGCCCTGCGTATAAAACTTGTGCGTTTGTCATATCGTATAAGATAACGCCGAAAAAGTCAATGGAATTTATATGCCTTGCACTATTCATGGACGTTTTCTTTTGGCCTTTTTTCCAGCTTATCCGATACCATTGTCCCTCCATCTTGACGCTGCAGCGAAAGTGTGGTATCATCGCTTTGCCTTCCGGGAAGACTACTCTGACCGGCGGCGAACCAGATTCATTCTACCGTTCTGACAGCGAGGATGCGTTCCGAGCCACAAGAAGAGGGAAAACAAAGACACAGCCCTGCTGCGTCGTCATTTGCTGTTTCCATCCCTTCTGCTGAACGGCGGAAGGGATGATTTTTATTTTGACAAAGGAGAATGCGTTAATGGAAACGAGAGTCGCCGTGCTGGCCATCATCGTCCGCGGGGGAAGCTCTGTCCAGCCGCTCAACGAGCTTCTGCACCAGTACGGTCAGTATATCATCGGGCGCATGGGCGTGCCGTACCGCGAAAAGGGCGTGAATATCATCAGCGTGGCGCTCGACGCGCCGGGCAACGTCATCTCCGCCCTGTCGGGCAAGATCGGCCGTCTGGACGGCATCACCGCCAAAACGGTCTACGCGCCCGAGGGCAGCATCGGAAAGGAAGAAAACCAATGAAAAAGAATCTCAAATATCTCTTGGCCCTGTGCCTGACGATTGCGCTCGTCTTCTCGCTCGCCGCCTGCGGACAGAAGGCGGACGAGACGCCGAACGACGCGCAGGACGACCAGCAGACCGAACAGGAGGAGTTCACCCCCACGAGCTACTCCATCGCCGCGCTCAAGGGCCCTACGGCCATGGGCCTTGTGAAGCTGATGAAGGACAGCGAAAGCGGCGAAACGACTGGCAATGAATATACCTTTACCCTTGCCGGTTCTGCGGATGAAGTGACGCCCGCGCTCCTCAAGGGCGAGCTCGACATGGCCTGCGTGCCCGCGAACCTCGCCGCCGTGCTCTACAATAAGACGGAGGGCGAGATCGAGGTGCTGGCGGTCAACACGCTCGGCGTTCTCTACATCGTGGAAAACGGCGAGAGCGTGCAATCCATGGCCGACTTGAAGGGGAAGACCATCGTGGCGGCGGGCAAGGGCTCTACGCCGGAATACGCCCTGCGCTATCTTCTCACGGAAAACGGCATCGATCCCGATAACGATGTGACGATCGACTGGAAGAGCGAGCACAGCGAGTGTGTCGCGGCGCTGGCTTCCGGTCAGGCGAGCGTTGCGCTCCTGCCCCAGCCCTTTGTCACCGTGGCGCAGAGCAAGATCGAGGGCCTGCGCATGGCGCTCGATCTGAATGCTGAATGGGACGCACTCGATAACGGCTCGGCGCTCATCACGGGCGTCATTGTTGCCCGCCGCGCGGTCGTGGAGGAAAATCCTGCCGCCGTGGAGGCCTTTCTCAAGGACTACGCCGCGAGCGTCGACTGGGTGAACGCCAACACCGCGGATGCCGCCGCGCTCATCGGCGAATACAGCATCGTGGACGCCGCCGTCGCGGAAAAGGCACTGCCCTACTGCAACATCGTCTGCCTGACGGGGGCAGACCTTCTTGAGGCGCTGCCCGGTTATTTAGAGGTGCTCTACAATGCGTCTCCCGCCGCTGTCGGCGGCGAGATGCCGGATAACAGCTTCTATTTCGCATAAATTCTTTGCGGCGGCGGGCGCTGTCCCGCCGCCGTATTTCAAGGAAAGGAGAGATGATCATGCGCGGAAAAAAGCAGAACGTGCGTCTCTGGGCAGTCGCTTTCTGGCTGATCGTCTGGCAGCTTGCCGCGATGGCACTGCACGCGGCATACCCGCACGGCGCGCTGCTGCTCCCCTCTCCCGTATCCTCGCTCGCGCGGCTCATTTCGCTGGCGGGCACGGCGGTGTTCTGGTGCGCCATCGGCACGTCGAGCATGCACATTCTGGGCGGCTTTTTGCTTTCCTGCGCGCTGGCAGTTGTGCTGGCGGCGCTTTCCGCGCGGTTTTCGCGCGTCAAAGAGCTGCTTGCGCCGCTCGTGGCGGCGGTCAAGACCGTGCCGGTGGCGTCGTTCATCATTCTGGCGCTTATCTGGCTCTCCAGCCGAACGCTGCCGCTGTTCATCGCGGCGCTGATGGTCTTCCCGCCCGTGTACTTAAATGTGCTTGAGGGCATCCGGCGCACGGACGCCTCTCTTCTGGAGATGGCGCGCGTGTTCCGCGTGCCGCTTTCGCGCACGCTGCGGGGCGTGTATCTGCCGCAGGTGCTTCCCTACTTCCGCTCTGCCGTCAGTGCGGCGCTGGGCCTTTGCTGGAAGGCTGGCACCGCGGCGGAGGTCATCGCCCTCTCCAGCGGCTCAATCGGTGAGAAGCTCTACAACGCGAAGATATACTTCCAGACCGCCGACCTCTTCGCCTGGACGGCGGCGATCGTGCTGATCTCGGCGGCGTTTGAAAAGCTGTTTCTTCTCCTCGTGGACAAGATCGCAGAAAGGATGGGCGCATGATGGAACTTCGAGTCGAACATCTTTGCAAGCGCTACGGCGAGAATGCCGTGCTTGACGACATTTCCTTTACCGCGCGCGTCGGCGTGACGCGCCTGCTCGGTCCCTCCGGCATCGGCAAGACGACGCTGCTGCGCGTGCTGCTCGGGCTGGAAACGCCGGACAGCGGCACGGTCAATGGCGATAGATTTCGCTGGACGGCGGTCTTTCAGGAAAACCGCCTGCTCGAAGGGCTGGACGCAGAGGGAAATCTTCGCTTCGTCCTCGGCGCGAATTACAACGCCGCGGCGGCGCAGGCGCTCCTGGAAGAACTGGGACTTGGCGACGTGGGGAAAAAGAAGGTACGCGATTATTCCGGCGGCATGCAGCGCCGGCTGGCACTCGCTCGAGCGCTGCTTGCGCCGTCCGACGCGCTCGCGCTCGACGAGCCGTTCACCGGCCTCGACGCGGAAAACCGCGAGGCCGCGATGCGCGCCATCCTGCGCGCGGCAGAGACGAAGATCGTGATTCTCTCCACACATGAGGAATTACCCATCCCCGTCCCCTGCCAGATCATCGAATTGTAAAAAGGAAGCGCAAGCATTTTGCTTGCGCTTCCTTTTTTGATGAAGTTACGCGCCGATGGCCTCGTCATAGACGGTGCTCGCGCCGCTGTGGGCGGCGACGAACTTGTCGCGGAACGTATTGACCAGGCTCTCGTTGCCGTAGACGGACACGACGTACTGCCCCGAGGTGAAAATCACAAGCTTATCGGGGAAGCCGCACATCCACTGCTTGCCCTGCACGGCGTTGCGGATGTCGGCGGCGACGGTCGAAACGTTGTCCGCGTCACTGACGTGGAACGCGCCGCAGGTAAAGGTGTTGAGGTTCATCATGTGCACGAGCGATGCCGCGCCGTCGATGAGCGACACGTCGGCGGACGGGAACGTCAGCTGATAGGTCAGGTTGTCAGCGTTCGACACATCGAAGCTGCCGGGCGCGCCGTCGACGCTGTGCTCTGCGTCTCCGCCCGCGGCGGGAAATTTGTCATCCTCGCTGTACGTGCTCCAGACAGACGTGAGCAGTGAGAGCGCGCCGGTGTCCTGCGCCGCAGGTGTTTCCGACGGTGTTTCCACGGGCTTGGAGGGCTCGGCAGGTTTAGCAGGTTCGGACGGCTTGCTTGCGGGCGTCTCGTCCTTCTTGCTGTCGGACTTGGTCGGTTTCGCTGGCTTTTGTGCCTCGTCAGGCTTTTCGCCCTTGTTTGCGTCGGGTTCGATCTCTGTAGCGTCGGATGCATCGTTCTTGTCCACGTCATCCGCGGCAGGCTCGTTCTGCTTGTCGTCGACGGGCGTCTCCGCCTGTGTGGGATCGTCCTCTTCCGGCGTCTTGTCGTCCGCCTTGCTGCCGCAGGCAGCGAGCGAAAGCGTCATAGCGAGCGTCAGAAGAAGGCAAAGCAGCTTTTTCATCAAAGTTCTCCTTGCGATTTAGTATTTGTATCCTGTATTGTAACAGAGATTTTTTAGAAAAGGAAGTCTTTTATTTTCTTCTTGCAAGAAGTGCAAAGGGTTTTCCCTGCGCCGCGCAGGGGAGCGAGTCAAAGGGGGATATTCTCTTTCACAAAAGAGAATATCCCCCTTTAAATCCCCC
>OLGF01001179.1_pt1 | contig 29328 bp, 28 predicted proteins | sample 1604971 | NCBI WGS metagenome assembly OLGF01 (sample SAMEA3888902, study PRJEB22519) | human gut metagenome | biome: human gut; feature: human-associated habitat; material: faeces | place: Denmark | collected 2011 | reverse complement strand
TCCACATCCAGAAGATGGCGCCGGGGCCGCCGGTGAGGATGGCGCCGGAGGCGCCTACGATGTTGCCGGTACCTACCTGCGCGGCAATGGCGGTGGCCAGCGCCTGAAATGAGGTCATACCGCTTTTCTGCGCGCCGCCGCGGAGGTTCAGCTCGCCGAAAAATTTCTTCATGCCCTCCCCGAAGCAGCGTACCTGCACAAAGCGGGTGCGGATGGAGTACCACAGGCCTACGCCTACCAGCAGGAAGATGAGGATGTAGCTGCTGAGATACTCGTTGATCTTGGAAACGATGGGAAACAGTGTGGATTCGATCATGGCTTTTTTCTCCTTACATAAAAAATAGAGCCGCTGTGGAACAGCGACTCTGGAGAAAGTCAGGGGGGCAAGTAATGATTACTTGTCAGCTCCGTCCTTTTGCCTGAGAGATTCAGCCGCGCACGCGGCCTTGCACCTTCGGCACCCAATTCAATGGGATTCTCCAGAGTCCCCTCCCCGTCCGGTCTTTGCATTCCGGGCGGTTCAGTGGGGTGATTCAATTATAAACGTATCTTAACACGAACGCAGTGCCTTTGCAAGGGGGAATTTCCCGGCGGGGTATTTTTGTACTTCTTGCTCGATTATACGGGGCTTATTGCGGGGAGATTTGGCAGAACACGCCGATTCGCCCACCAATTCCCCGCCAGAACACCACGCCCACCGGGGATTTCCGCCCCGGCGGTTGACAGCGGGGGCGGAACGTGTTATAAGTGGACAGAGACATTCCAAAAAGTGGAGGAACTGACGGTGGAGCGGATTGCGGCAAGAATCAAGCACATGGCGGGATATGTGGTTGTGCTGGCCAAATGGCTGGTACTCGGGGCGCTGATCGGCGCGGTCGGCGGCTTCGTGGGATCGCTGTTCCACATCGGCGTCAACTATGCGACGTCCGAGCGGCTGCGCTACCCGTGGATCCTCTATCTGCTGCCGCTCGCGGGACTTGTGATTGTGTGGCTCTATAAGGCGGCTGGCGTCTGGGGCAAGGGCACGAACGCCGTCATTGAATCCGTCCACTTCGGAAAGGACGTACCGGTGCAGCTGGTGCCGGTTATTTTTCTGGCCACAGTGCTTACGCACCTGTGCGGCGGCAGCGCCGGGCGCGAGGGTGCGGCGCTGCAGATCGGCGGCGGCATTGGCCACGAGACGGGCAAGCTCCTGCACCTCGGGGAGAAGGATCTGCCGCTGGCGACGCTGTGCGGCATGGCGGGCGTGTTCTCGGCTCTGTTCGGAACGCCCCTCACGGCCACGGTTTTCGCCCTCGAGGTTATCTCCGTGGGCGTGCTGTATTACGCGGGGCTGGTGCCGTGCATCACCTCGGCGATGGTGGGGTATCTCGTTTCGCTCGCGATGGGCGTCCCGCCGACGCGCTTTACCGTGACGGCGCCCGCGCTGAGCGCGTGGACGATGGTGCTCGTGCTCGCGCTCGGCATCGGCTGCGCGGTGGTGAGCATCCTGTTCTGCCAGGGGCTGCACCGAACGGAGCGGCTGGCGGAGAAGTACCTCAAGAATCCGTGGCTGCGCGCGGTCGTGGGCGGCTGCATCGTCATCGCACTGACGAAGCTCGTCGGCACGGGCGACTATAACGGCGCGGGCATGGACGTCATCGAGCGCGCCGTCGCGGGAGAGGCTTCCGGCTGGGCGTGGATCCTCAAGCTGCTGTTCACGGCCGTGACGATCGGCTTCGGCTTCAAGGGCGGCGAGATTGTGCCGTCGTTCTTCGTGGGCGCGACGTTCGGCTGCGTGGCGGGGTCACTGCTGGGACTGCCGCCGGGCTTTGCCGCCGCGGTGGGCCTTGTGGCCGTGTTCTGCGGGGCGGTGAACTGCCCGATCGCGTCGGTCATTCTCTCGATCGAGCTGTTCGGCTCGGGCGGGCTGCTCTATTTCGCGATGGCCTGCGCCGTGAGCTATCTGCTCTCTGGCTACTGCGGGCTTTACAGCAGCCAGACCATCCTCTACTCCAAGCTGCGCGCGGAGTTCATCAACGTCCACGCGAAGTAATTTTGGCGGATTTCGCCAAAATGCGGGTTTTCCCCCTTGCTTTTTTGCGCCGCATCGGCTACAATGATGCTATCATACCCAATATATAATAAAGACAGGGCAGTTCGTCCGGGAGCATTTCTGTGCCTCCGGCGGCGGAACGGGGTGCGATTCCCCACGAGACGGTCACTGTGAAGCCCGCGCAAGCGGGATCAGTCAGATACGCCGAGTGCTGTGCCTGGGTCTTCGCCATCACCGAAGCCGAACTGCAGTGCTGTTTTCATTGCGCCCGGCTGCCGGATGGCGGCCGGGTGCTTTTTTCTGTTTTTAAGGTGCGCACACGCCTTGAAATACATCAATCACACAAGAAAGGATGATTCATCAGTATGAAGAAACGGATTATTTCCCTGCTGATGGCGTTGGTGCTGGCGTTCAGCCTGCTGCCGACGGCTGCATTCGCAGCAGATCATGCCGACCAGGTCCGCGTGATCGTGGAAAACACGACCTACACGGCCGCAGACGCCCCCTGGACGGGGACGCTGGTCGACAAGTGGGTGGATCTGAAATCGGATTCCACCATGATGAGCTGCGTGGTCGACGCGCTGGGGAGCTATCCCCAGACCGGCGCGGAGAGCGGTTACATCAGCGAGATCAACGGCCTGAAGGCCGGCGCAGGCGGCAACTACATGGCCGGCTGGATGGGTACGCTGAACGACTGGTTCACGAACGAGGGCTTCGGAGCCTTCACCGCCGCGAAGGGTACGCTGAAGGCCGGTGACGAGATCCATCTGATGTACTCCATGAACGGCGGTGAGGATCTCGGCGGCATTTGGGGAAATACCGACAAGACCGTCAAGAATGTCACGTTCAGCGCCGGTACGCTGGATAAGGCCTTTGACAAGAACACGCACGAGTACACCCTGACCATCCCCGCGGACGTGAGCGGCGTCGTTGTCACGCCCACCGCGTCCAACAAGAACTATCAGGTTCGCACGAGCGTCGGCGGCACGGAGTATGCCCGCACGGCGGAGGTTCCCGTCGCGGACGGCGCGGTCATCACCGTCAAGTGCGGCGACCCCTCCTGGCCCAGCATGAACGACAATGACGGCGAAGCGCAGAGCTACACCTTCAAGGTCGAGCAGGAGGGCGCGAACCGTGCGCCCACGATCCGCGGCGACGCCGCGGCGGAGGCCACGCTGGAGGTCGGTATGAGCTACACGCTCGACCTCAGCAAGATCTTTGTGGATGTCAACGGCGACGAGCTGACCTATCAGGTCAGCGTCAACGGCGCGAAGGCCGCGGCCGCTGCGCCCAGCTATACCTACACCCCCGATGCCGCCGGCACCGTGACGCTGGCGTTTACCGCGAGCGACGGCGCGCTCACGAGCGAGCCGTATACCGTGACCCTGCACGTCAATGAGGTCGGCCACGCCTATCCGTTTGAGTTCAAGGGCCTGCACAGCATGCAGCTGAGCGACATCAAGGTCTATACCTACACCGACGGCGTGAAGGGCACGCAGAACCTCCTCGAGGGCAAGAGCACCGAGGCCGACGGCTATAAGCTGAAGTACACCACCGAGCTGGCCGCGGGCGACTACTGGGTCGACGGCTATGATGCCAACGGCGACTGCAACGGCGGCCTTGCAGTCTCTGTGGCAGTGGGCGGCGGTGAGATCTCGCTGAGCCGCGTCAATGAGATCTATGCCACCAACAGCGGCTGGGTCAAGGATGCGGACTACTCCATCTCCTACCAGCTGGTCATGGCCGACGGTACCGAGCGTGAGAGCACGCTGGGCACCGCGAATTCCTATGGAACGGCCTATACCTCCGGCCTGTATGTGGCGGGCGAAACCGTCAAAGCCACGCTGACCCCGATCGGCGACAAGGCGGCGGGCTATCTGGCCACCACCGTCACCAAGACGGCCTCCGATACGAAGGACGGCTACGCGCTGAGCATCTCCGCGGCCATCCCCGCCGCGACGACCGTTACCGTGAAGGCCCCGGCGGGCTCCACGGTCAGCGTCGGTACGTTCCGCAACTACTGGTCCTATGAATTTGCGGAGCCCACGGCGGTTACCGACGATGCGGACGGCGTTACCGCGAGCTTTACGCTGGCGGTTGTCCCTGAGAGAGACTCCTATATGAACTACAATTACCATTTTGTCCGCGTACAGCACCCCGACGGTGTGACGTACTGGACGTTTGGTAAGTGGAACACGGCGCAGACGATCACGGTTACGAGCGAGGATCTGCACATCGGTGATAGCAGCTTTACCAAGGACACGGTCAGCCGATTTGATAAGAATATATACGATCTGGGCAATGTGTACCTGACGATCAACCAAAAGGGCTATAAGAACATGGATGTGGGACAGTCCTTTGAGATGAACGTGTTCCGCAACTGGCAGGCGATTGAGAACTACATGAACACGAAGATCGCCCTGCCGGATGTCCACTATCGCGTGATCGACGAAAACGGCAATGACAGTGATGTCGTGTCCGTTACGCCGGACGCCAACAACAGCAGTGTGGCGTCTGTGACCGCCAATAAGGCCGGTACGGCAATTGTGCTGGTGACCTATGATGCCATGACCCATACGGAGGGCATGGGCGGCACGGAGCTTTCTGCCATCTGGCCGGAGTTCACCGGCGTGTTTGTGGTGACGGTGGATCAGGACGGCACGGGCATCGAAACGAATATGGTCGTTGACCGTCTGGGCACCTCCAGCACGGCGCTGGATGCGGAGCATGATATCCTCTACTATCTGGGCAGCGAGGGCGCGTCCTACAGCTTCAAGCCCGAGAGCGGCACGACCGTCACCGTGGCGCGCTCCACGGTGAGCGATAAGATGACGTTCAGCGGCTTCACTGCCGACGGCGTCGCGGTGTCGGAGGACGGTACCGTCACCGTCAGCGGTCTGACCACCGGACGGCACATTATCAAGGTCGAGAAAAACGGCGTGGCCAGCTATCAGGTGGTCACCGCCCGCGGCATCAGTTATGACCTGTACGATGAGGACGGCAATCAGCTGGCGGCCGACGCCGAACTGGCGCCCGGTACGAAGGTGAAGGTGCAGTTTAACGGCCTGATCAACCCCGCGGAGAAGATGGCCGGTGTGTATAACCGCACGCCCATCGTTGACGTGAAGGGCGAGGACGGCACGGAGTTTGTCAGCGGTCAGGCCGGTTGGGCTGGAACCTACGATTTCAGCAGCACTGCTTCCAAGCAGGCCGTTACCGTGACGATTCCCAGCGATTGGACGGAGTATTCCTATGCGCTGTCCGGCGCTATTAAGGCGGCCAGAGGCTTTGGTCAGGCGACCGGCGCGCACCGCGCGGCCCGCTATGGAGTAGGCCTCGGCACTTACACGGAAACGACGATCGGCGATGTGATGTCCCAGCTTCCCGCGCTGTCTCTGAAGCTCGAGGGCTGGCATGTCAATGACGCCATCGAGAAGATCAATGCCATCGGCACCGTTACGCCCGACTCCGGCGACGCCATCGCCGCCGCGCGCAGCGCCTATGACGCGCTGACCGCCGCGCAGAAGGAGCAGGTCACGAACGCTGACGTTCTGACCGCCGCCGAGGCCCGCTATACCGACGTCGTCGCCATCGACGGCGCGGAGAAGGCCATCGCCGCCATCGGCGAGGTGACGCTCACCTCCGGCGACGCGATCGCCGCTGCCCGCGCGGCCTATGATGCCCTGACCGACAGCCAGAAGGCCGAGGTCAGCAACTACGACACCCTCCTCGCGGCGGAGGCCCGCTTCGCCGAGCTGAAGGACGCTGCCGCCCGCGCGGCCTACGCCGAGAACGCCTATCAGACGACCGGAGATCTGCTCGAGACGCTCGGCACGCCCAATGTCGGCTCTGTCGGCGGCGAGTGGATGGTCATCGGCCTTGCCCGCTCCGGCCGCACCGTGCCCGACGGGTACTATGAGAACGTCGTGAAGTACGTGCAGGAGAACTGCGACGCCGACGAGCGTCTCGACGAGAACCGGGCGACCGACAACGCCCGCGTGATCCTCGCGCTGACGGCCATCGGCAAGGATGTCACGAATGTCGGCGGCCACAACCTGCTGGCCGGTCTCGACGAGATGAGCTATGTCACCTATCAGGGCATCAACGGCCCGATTTGGACGCTCATCGCCCTCGACAGCCACGACTATGCGCCGCAGGGCGACGTGACGCGCGAGAAGCTCATCGACGCCATCCTCGGCGCGCAGCTGCCCGACGGCGGCTGGGATATGATGGGCAAGGCGGCCGATACCGATATCACCGCTATGGCCATCCAGGCGCTCGCGCCCTACTATGACACGAACGACGCCGTAAAGGCCGCCGTGGACAAGGCGCTCGATGCGCTCAGCGCCATGCAGAATGACGACGGCACCTTCTCCACCGCCTTCAGCGGCAAGACGTCCGAGTCCACCGCGCAGGTGATCGTCGCGCTGACGGCTCTCGGCATCAATCCCGCGACCGACAGCCGCTTCATCAAGAACGGCGTGAACGCCGTGGACGGCCTGTGCAGCTTCTATGTCGACGGCGGCGGCTTCCGCCACATCGCATCCGGCGATCTCGACGGCATGGCGACCGAGCAGAGCTACTATGCCCTCGCGGCGTACTACCGCCTGCTGGCCGGTCAGACGAGCCTGTATGACATGAGCGACGTGACCATCACGCCCGCCCCTGTCACGCCCGATCAGCCGGAGCAGCCCGATCAGCCCACGAACCCCGACAAGCCCTCCGCCGGTGACCGCGGCGTGATGCTGTGGGTCGCGGCGCTGGGTGTGTCCGGTCTGGCCGCTGCCGCCGTAGTTGGCAGCAAGAAGCGCGAAGAAGCGTAACCCCATCCCCTGCTTAGCTCATCCATAACCATAGCGGAAAGGCCTGCCCTCGCACAGGGGCAGGCCTTTCCGCATAAAATTTTCGGTTTACCGGAGCCATTTGCGTCCGCAGCGCATGGTCACAGCGCCGATGACGACGCCGAGCACCGCCGCGCAGGCGGCGAGGATGTACCGGCAGTCGCGCTCCGGGCAGTACGTCTCTTCGCAGTATGCCCGCCGCAAAGACGCATAGCCGCCCGCGGCAAGTCCCTGTGCGTCTCGCGGAGAAAATCGGCAAACACCGCGTGCAGCGACCACTCATAGGCGCGGTGCGCGGCGAGACTGCCGGGCCAGAGGCAGATGATCGACCGTTTTCGTAAAACCACCTCCGATCGGAATGAAAAAAGAGCTTCCTCCAACGGATCGTGTCCATTGTAAGGAAGCCCCTAAAACGCGGGATAAACAGAGATTTAACAGACCTTAAACCAGCATCAGAAGCGTACCGGCGACGATGCCGGCAAGGCCCAGCGCCGATTTCTTCGTGAGCTTTTCGTGAAAGACAACGTAGGAAAACAGCACCGTCACGAGGATGCTCAGCTTGTCGATCGGGACGACGACGCTCGCAGGGCCGTCCTGCAGCGCCTTGTAGTAGCACAGCCAGCTTCCGCCGGTGGCGAGCCCCGACAGGCAGATGAAGCCCAGCTCGCGCTGCGGGATGCCGCGCAGCGCGCTCTGTTTGCCCGTGACGAACACCATCAGCCACGACATCACGAGCACGACGCCCGTGCGGATGGCCGTCCCAAGGTTCGACTCCACGCCCGAGATGCCGACCTTGCCGAGGATGGCGGTCAGGCTTGCGAACACCGCCGAGCCGAGTGCGTACCACAGCCACGCGGCGCTCTTCGTCTCGCCGGTGCTCTCCTTTTTCTCAATCATCAGGAACGTGCCCGCGGCGATGAGTACCACGCCGATCCCCTTCGTCAGGCTGACGCCCTCGCGCAGGAAGATCGCCGCGAGCAGGATCGTGAGCACGGTGCTGGACTTGTCGATCGGGACGACCTTGTTCACGTCGCCGAGCTGGAGCGCCCTGAAATAGCACAGCCAGCTCGCGCCCGTGGCGAGTCCCGACAGCACCAGAAACAGCAGCGTCCGCCCGCTGATGGACGAGATCGTCCCCTGTGAGCCGGTGATAAATACCATCAGCCACGAAAACGCCAGCACCACGATGGTGCGGATGGTGGTGGCGACGGTGGAGTCGGTCTTTCGGATACCGCACTTGACCAGAATGGCGGTCAGGCCCGCGAAGAGCGCCGAGCCGAACGCAAAGAAAATCCACATGTCTGTTCTCTCTCCTCAAATGTAAAATGGTTCAGGACGGTTCATTGTCCTTTCGCAGCCGGTACCCCACGCCCCAGACCGTCTGCAGCAGCTGCGGATGCGCGGGGTTCGCCTTCACGCGCGCGACGAGGACGCTCGACGAGAAGGGCTTTTCGATGTAGTCGTCCGCGCCGAAGCCGAGGCCGTGGATCTTGTCGGCGTCCTTGCCGAGCGTCGTGACCATGAGGCGGGGGATGTCCTTCTGTGCGCGCACGGCGCAGCAGATGGAAAACCCGTCCGTCCCCGGGAGCATCAGGTCGAGCAGAATCAGGTCAAACGCACCCTCGAGCGCCGCGCGCTGACCGTCGGTGCCGTTTGCGCAGATGGTGACGGCGCAGCCGCTCAGCTCGAGATAGTCGCGCTCGATGGCGGCGATGTCGGGATCGTCCTCGTTAATCAGTATTTTATCCATGTCCGTCCTCCTTTGCAAGGGGCAGCGTGACCGGCTCAAGCTGGGCCGGATAGCCGCTGACGTCGAGCCGCGCAAACTCGAAGAGCCGGTTCGCGAGCGTCTCGATCTACCCCTCCTTGGCGCAGATCGTCCACAGATAGCGCGTGCGGGATGTCTCATCCTGCGCGACGCCGTCGAGCAGCGCCAGCACCGCCGCCGTGAGCAGCGGGATCACGAGCATCGCGATATTGGAGTGGGCGAGCCGCTTCCGGATCGTCATAGGGCAGACCTCCCCAACATGAAATCGGGTATATTATATCATGGATCCGGGAAAAGATTTAGACAAATCTAAAACCGCGCAAACGCTGACACAGCAATGGGTTCAGTAAATCGTCCTGTTAAAAATGAGAAAAATTAGAAAAAGATTATATGGAGAAAAATGCAATCTCACTTGACTTTCTGCGATATTTTTCGTAAAATGAAACGCGTCTGTGCGGATTCTTAACGCGCGATAATACAAAAGAAAGAGGAGTAAAACGTGGAAGAGAAGAAATTCCAACCCTATGTCCCGGCGGACAAGGTTGTGCCGGAATTCACCGTGTTCTCCGTGGTACTCGGCGCGCTGCTGGCCATCGTGTTCGGCGGCGCCAACGCCTACCTCGGTCTGCGCGTCGGCATGACGGTCTCCGCATCCATCCCGGCGGCGGTGCTCTCGATGGGCGCCATCCGCTTCATCCTCAAGCGGGACTCCATTCTGGAGAACAACATGGTCCAGACCATCGGCTCAGCCGGTGAGTCCGTGGCCGCGGGCGCGATTTTCACGATGCCTGCCCTGTTTATGTGGGCGGCGGAGGGACTTTGCGACATGCCCTCCGTCGTGGAGATCGGCCTGATCGCCCTGTGCGGCGGCGTGCTGGGCGTGCTGATGATGATCCCGCTGCGCTCGGCGCTGATCGTGCAGGAGCACGGCAAGCTCGGCTATCCCGAGGGCAAGGCCTGCGCCGAGGTGCTCATGGCCGGTGAGGAGGGCGGCAGCCGCGCCTCCACCGTGTTCTGGGGTCTCGGCATCGCCGCGGTCTACAAGTTCGTGACCGACGGCCTGAAGCTGTTCCCGAGCGAGGTCGAGTATGGCATCGACGCCTACAAGGGCTCCGCCGTCGGTGTGGACGTTCTGCCGGCGCTGGCGGGTGTGGGCTATATCTGCGGCCCGCGCATTTCGTCGTACATGTTCGCGGGCAGCACGCTCGCGTGGTTCGTGCTCATGCCGCTCATCACGCTCTTCGGCAGCGACCTCGTCATCTACCCCGCCGATGTCAGCGTGGCGGAGCTCTGGGCGACGGGCGGCACCGGCGCCATCTGGGGCAAGTTCATCCGCTACATCGGCGCGGGAGCGCTGGCGGCGGGCGGCATCATCAGCCTGATCAAGTCCCTGCCGATGATCGTGCGCACGTTCGCCGCGGCCTTCAAGTCCTACGGTAAGGGCGCCGACGGTACTCTGCGCACCGAGCAGGACATCTCCATGAAGGTCGTGCTCGCCGTGTGCCTGCTGATCGCGGTGTTCATGTGGCTGTTCCCGGCCATCCCGGTGAGCTTCCTCGGCGCGCTGATCGTGCTGGTATTCGGCTTCTTCTTCGCGACGGTCTCCTCGCGCATGGTGGGACTGATCGGATCGTCGAACAACCCCGTCTCCGGCATGGCCATCGCTACGCTGCTCATCTCGACCATCGCGCTGAAGGCCAGTGGCTCCACCGGCTCCGAGGGCATGGTCGGCGCGATTGCCATCGGCTCGGTCATCTGCATCATCGCCGCCATCGCGGGCGATACGTCGCAGGACCTCAAGACCGGCTTCCTCCTCGGCGCGACGCCGAAGAAGCAGCAATACGGCGAGCTGATCGGCGTGTGCGTCTCCGCCGTCGCCATCGGTGCGATTCTCTACCTGCTCAACGCCGCGTGGGGCTTCGGCACCGATGAGCTCGGCGCGCCGCAGGCCATGATGATGAAGATGGTCGTCGAGGGTGTCATGGGCGGCAAAATGCCGTGGACGCTCGTGTTCACGGGCGTGTTCCTCGCTGTGGTGATCGAGATTCTCGGCCTGCCCGTGCTGCCGGTTGCCATCGGCATCTATCTCCCGATCCACCTCAACGCCGCCATCATGCTCGGCGGTCTGGTGCGCCTGTTTGTCGAGAAGCGCAAGTACGCCTCCGAGAAGGAGAAAAACGACAGCATCCAGTCCGGCATCCTCTATACCTCCGGCATGATCGCGGGCGAGGGTGTCGTGGGCATCCTGCTGGCGGTGTTCGCGGTGGCGAAGGTCAACACCGACATTTCCGATAAGGTGAACCTCGGCAACATCGGCGGTCTGGTCTGCTTTGCGCTCCTGCTGCTGAGCATTCTCTATTTCTGCAGCAAGGGCCGCAAGGCCGCGAAAAACTGACGCGAGCCGCCCGGACACTTTCCGGCGGCCACAGGAGGACGTTATGGCAAGAAAAGCGAAAAAGGACGAAAACTATCTCGACTATATCCCCGCCGTTTCGACGAAGAACAGCTGGGATGCGGACGCGGAGGGAAACGTCACCATCCACATGGTGCACCGCGGCTTTTATGCGTGGATCGCGCAGAAGGTCTTTCACCGCCCGCGCGTGAGCCATATCGACCTCGACGAGATGGGGAGCTTTATCTTCCCCCTGATCGACGGCGAGCGGACGGTGGGGCAGATTGCGCAGCTGGTGCGTGAGCGCTTCGGCGCGGACGCGGAGCCGCTGTACGAGCGGCTGGCGAAGTATATGCAGATCCTGCGCAACAACGGCTTCATCTACTACGCCGGAAAGGACAGGGCGCCGCAATGACCGTCGGACAGATTATGCTGGGCGTCGCGCTTTTCGCGATTGCGGGGGCGGTGCTCTATGTGTGGGGACTGAAAAAGTCCGTGCACCAGCGGGAGGATCTGCAGCGCAGCCTGCTGAGCGCCTGCGGCAGCCGCGTGGTGCGCCGCGCGAAGAAGCAGGGCAGCATCACGCGCGCGGAGATCGCCGCGCTGATCGAGGGGCTGAGCGTCGGCCCGTTCTGGTCGCGCAGCCGGGTACGCGTGCAGAGCGGCGAAAAGGCGGCCGATCAGGTCATCGCCTTCCTGCTCGGGCAGCAATACCTCGAAGCCGCGGGAGACGATACCTACCGGGTGAAGAAGTGAAAACAGCTATAAAACCACCCCGGTGCAGCGCACCGGGGTGGTTTTATAGCTCATCAAAAAAGGCCGATGGCCTTTTTTGATGAAGGGGATTTGCTGCGACACTCCGCTCCGCGCAGAGTGTTTTTTGCAACTTACACGCCGCAGAAAAAACGGATTTCAATTGATTCGCGCCGCTGCGGCGGCGCGAGCTCTGTGAGATCTTTGGGGTAGAGAAAGCACCCGGCCTGCGGCCGGGTGCTTTTGTATATCCGGAATTTACCACTCGAGGTTGTGGCCATCCTCCTTGCTGAAGACGTGGGCGACGTTGCCGCCGAAGATCAGGTTGACTTCGCTGCCCATCGGGAAGTTCGCCGCGGCGCCGTTTGTCGGGACAATCACGATGACGTCCTTGCTGTCCACGGTGGAGATGTGCAGGTGGACGGAGGAGCCCATCAGCTCGGAGACCTCCACATGGCCCTTGATGCCGTCGGCGCAGAGCATGATGTGGTCGGGGCGGACGCCCAGCGTGACATCCTGCTCGGCGACGTTCTTCGCGTTCAGACGCTCCTGCTTATCCTCGGAGAGCTCGACGGTGATGCCGCCGGCGCTCACGGCGTACTTGCCGTTCACCTTGGAGAGTCTGGCGTCGAAGAAGTTCATCTGGGGCGTGCCGATAAAGCCGGCGACAAAGAGGTTCGCCGGGTGGTCGAACACCTCCTGCGGCGTACCGATCTGCTGGATGAAGCCGTCCTTCATGATGACGATGCGGTCGCCGAGCGTCATGGCCTCGGTCTGGTCATGGGTGACGTAGACGAAGGTGGTGTCGATGCGCTGACGCAGCTTGATGATCTCCGCGCGCATCTGATTGCGCAGCTTTGCGTCGAGGTTGGACAGGGGCTCGTCCATCAGGAACACGGATGGGTCACGGACGATGGCGCGGCCGATGGCCACACGCTGCCGCTGGCCGCCGGAGAGCGCCTTGGGCTTACGGTCGAGGTACTGGGTGATGTCGAGGATCTCGGCGGCCTCCTTCACGCGGCGGTCGATCTCATCTTTCGGGGTCTTCTTCAGCTTCAGGGAGAAGGCCATGTTGTCATAGACGGTCATGTGCGGATAGAGCGCGTAGTTCTGGAAGACCATCGCGATGTCGCGGTCCTTCGGCTCGACGTCGTTCATCAGCTTGTCGCCGATCCACAGCTCACCGCTCGTGATCTCCTCCAGACCGGCGATCATGCGCAGGGTGGTGGACTTACCGCAGCCGGAGGGGCCGACGAGCACGATGAACTCCTTGTCGGCGATCTCGAGGTTGAACTCCTGCACGGCGACGACGCCCTCGTCGGTGATCTGGAGATTGACCTTCTTCTCGGGCTCGCCCTTCTTGGCCTTTTTCTTCTTCTCGGTGTTGGGGTAGACCTTCTTGATGTCCTTCAGAATAACCTTTGCCATAATGCATCTGACTGTAACCGCGCCGCCTCCGCACGCACGGTCTCGCGCCCGGTGAAAATGTCCGGTACGCCTTACGGCAGGTCTCCACACTGCCGCACCGCCAGCCACAGCGGAACTTGTTCCTCCTTTGATTTGCCGGTGCGTGCCATAGGGAAATAGTGGAGTGAGACGCGCCGGTAGGAATAAGATACTCTATTTTACCATGCGCGCGCGGCGGGCGCAATTCCCGCGGGCGAGAAATTTCCGTTTGGATTTTGTAGGATGTGACAGAAAAGTGTCACCGCAGGAAAAAACGGCCCGCAGAGCGCGGGCCGTTCGGCGTTATGGTTCGTTGGTGCCCTGCGGGGCGTCCGGTTTGCCGCTCTTTCCGCGGGCGCGGAGCAGCCTGCCGTATTCAAAGAGCGCCAGCGCGAGGAAAACCCACATGAAGATGTTCTCTAGAAAGAAATTTAGTCCATAGCATTTGCTCAGTAGCGCTGCGCAGCGCTCAAGGGTGTAAAACACCCCGCTGATGAGCAGAAAAATGTCCGCGCGTCGCATAGAAACTCCTTTCAGGATAGGAAATAGAATTAATAACCAACTGTACTGGAGACGCTATATTCAACTCTATGAGGAACATGAGCCAGCACAGCTTCAGTTCCTACGAGTTCCTGACGAAGGCCTGCGCCTAAACCGGCGCTGGAACCCTGGTAAACGTCATATTTTTTGTAGTAGCAGCGATTCAAATCGAATCCAGTTGCGATGTAAAAAGTTGCGGTGTTCTCAGGAAGGCCGATGCCGGTGGGAATTTCCATCTCTGTTGCCAAAGCTGCGGAAGGAACGAGCAGGAGGATGCAGAGTAGGGCCGTAATCAGAGCGAATAATCGTTTCATAAATCATTGTCCTTTCTTCTGTTTTCTCTTTCTGTTCATTGACTTTCACAGGTGTACGAGATCATGTTGTGCATATATCACATCCCTTCATTTTCTATATCAATAGTATCATATCAGAAGACAATCGAAAAGTAGTTGCAGAAGTATTCAAATTAATAAAGATTTCGCTAAGAGGAATTTGTGCATAAATAAGAAGAACCGCACAGTTGTACCCTGAGCAGTTCTTCTTATTTACAGGTATGGGCTTATTTCCCCTCCCGGACCCAGCGGGCGAGGGCGCTTTCGGCCTCGGCGACGTGGCTGCCGTGGATGGCGAGCCCCTTCGTGACGGCCGCGCCGGGCGCAGCGCGGCGGATGTCGCTCTCGGTGTCGGAGAGCCCGCTGCCCTCGTGCGTGCAGAAGGGACGGATGGTCTTGCCGGTGAAGTCGTAGTGCTCGAGGAAGGTATAGACCGCCATCGGCATCGTGCCGCAGTAGTTGGGGTAGCCGAGGTAGATCTCGTCATAGCCGTCGAGACTCTCCGGCAGGTTCACAAGTGCCGGGCGGGCGCCGCACTGCCAGTCCTCCCGCGCCTCAGCGACGCAGGCCTTGTAGTCCTCGGAGTACGGCTGCACCTGCTCGATGCGCAGCGTGTCCGCGCCGGTGACTGCGGCGAGCATCCGCGCGGCCTGCTCGGTGTTGCCGACGGAGATGCGGCGGTACGCGCCGCCGAAGTAGTTCTCGCCCGCGCGGGAGTAAAATGCGATGAGCGCTTTCATGTCAGTTCGCTTCCTTTTCAAATTTTTTTGCAACGTCCTCCAGAAGACGGCGGATGGGCAGGTGCTGGGGACAGACCTTCTCGCACCGGCCGCACTTGACGCAGTCGGACGCCCTGCGGCCGGGGGCGGTGTGGACGACGTTATAATAGTAGTCCGCGTTCCAGTCGTGGTGGATCTGCTTCGTGTTCATGGTGGCGAAGAGGTCGGGGATGGAGATGTGCTTCGGACAGCCGTCCGTGCAGTAGCGGCAGACGGTGCAGGGGATGAGATTCTTGCTGTGAAAGATCTCCTGCACGCGCTTGACGGCGGCGAGTTCCCGCTCATCCAGCGGCCGGAAGTCGCGCATGAAGGCGATGTTGTCCTCCATCTGCGAAAGGCTGCTCATGCCGGAGAGCACCATCAGCATCCCGGGAAAGCCCGCGGCGAAGCGGATGGCATAGCTCGCGGGGCTGCCGCCGCGGAGCCCGTCGAGCACGGCGCGCGTCGTCCGGGAGGTTCACGAGGTTGCCGCCCTTGACCGGCTCCATGACGATGACGGGCTTGCCGAATTTGCGGCAGACCTCGTAGCATCTGCGGCTCTGCACGGCGGGATCGTTGTAGTCGGGGTAGTTGGACTGGATCTGCACGACCTTAATCTGCGGATAGTCCGTCAGGATATAGCGCTCGCGCGGGGAAATCAATTCCGTTTTCGGGGCGTTTATATAAGAAAAACTGATCCGCTCACCGCTTACAGGTATTTTCCGGTGATGCTGCCGGGGTTGGCGCGGATGTCCTCCGGCGTGCCGCAGGCGACGATGCGTCCGCCCGCGTCCCCGCCGCCGGGGCCCATGTCGATGATGTAGTCGGCGCTGCGGATGACGTCGAGGTCGTGCTCGATGACGACGACCGTCGCGCCCTGGTCGAGCAGCGTCTGGAATACGCCCAGCAGCACCCGCACGTCGAGCGGGTGCAGGCCGATGGACGGCTCGTCAAAGACGAACACGGCGTCCGTCTGCGTGCGGCCCGTCTCGCTCGCAAGCTTGAGACGCTGCGCCTCGCCGCCGGAGAGACTCGGCGTCTCCTCGCCGAGCGTGAGATACCCCAGCCCAAGTGAGCGGAGCGTCTCAAGCCGCTGGCGGACGGTGTTCATCCCGCGGCAGAAGGCCGCGGCGTCCGTGACGTCCATGTCCATCAGCCCCGGGAGGGAGGCAGACTGCCCGTCGGCATTCGTCAGCCGGATCTCCTGCGCGGCGCGGCCGTAGCGCGAGCCGCGGCAGTCGGGGCAGGGAACCGTCACGTCCGGGAGGAACTGCACGTCAAGACTCACCACGCCCGTCCCATCGCAACCGGGGCAGCGCAGAGAGCCGGTGTTATACGAGAAGTCGCCCGCCTTCAGGCTGCGCTCCTTCGCTGCGGGGGAGCGGGCGAAGAGCTTGCGCAGCTCGTCGTGGACGTTCGCGTAGGTTGCGACAGTCGAGCGGACGTTCAGCCCGATGGGCGTCGCGTCGATGAGCTTGACGTGGCGGATGCCCTCCGCGCGGAGCGCCTTGACGTGGGCGGGGAGGGGCGCGCCGGTGATCTGCGCCTGCAGCGCGGGGACGAGGCTCTCGAGCACCATCGTCGTCTTGCCCGAGCCGGAGACGCCCGTCACAACCGTGAGCCGCCCCTTCGGCAGCGTGACCTCCAGCGGCTTCACGGTGTGGATCCCCCCGGTGAAGAGCCGGATTTCACCGCCTGCGAACAGCTCCTCCCGCGCCGCGCGCCGGCGGATATCCGCGCCGCCGCGCCCCGCGAGGAACGGGCCGATCTGCGAGACGGGATCTTCCGCGATGGCTGCGACCGGCCCCTCGGCGATGACGTGGCCGCCGCGTGCGCCCGCCTCCGGGCCCATCTCGACGATCCAGTCTGCTTCCCGCAGAATCTGCGTGTCGTGGTCGACGAGGAGGACGGAGTTTCCGTCGGCGACGAGGTCGTGCATCACGCCCGTGAGCCCGACGATGTTCGACGGGTGCAGACCGATGGACGGCTCGTCGAGGACGTACAGCACCCCCGTCGTGCGGTTGCGCACGGCGCGGGCGAGCTGCATCCGCTGGCGCTCGCCGGTGGAGAGCGTCGCGGCGGAGCGGTCGAGCGAGAGATACCCCAGCCCGAGGTCGAGCAGGCGGCGCGCCGTGGCGGTGAACGCCTCACAGATGCTCTGTGCCATGGGACGCATCACGTCGGGCAGGCTCTCCGGTACGCCGCGCACCCACTCCGTGAGCTCGCTCAGCGGCATGGTGCAGGCGGCGTCGAGCGGGATGCCGCGCAGCAGCGGCGCGCGGGCGCCACCGGAAAGGCGCGTGCCGCCGCAGTCGGGGCAGACCTCCTCCTTCAAAAACCGCTCCACGCGCTTCATGCCCTTCTCGTCCTTGACCTTGGCGAGGGCGTTTTCCACGGTGTAGACGGCGTTGAAGTAGGTGAAGTCCAGCTCGCCCGCCTGATTGGAGTTTTTCGCGTGGTAGAAAATGTGCTTTTTCTCGGCGGGGCCGTGGAAGACGATGGCCTTTTCCTGCGCCGTCAGGTCGCGGAAGGGCACGTCCGTGCGCACGCCCATCTCTCGGCAGACGTCGGTCATCAGCGACCACATCAGGCTGTTCCAAGGGGCGACGGCGCCGCCGTCGATGGTGAGCGAGTCGTCCGGGACGAGCGTTTCGAGGTCGACCGTCCGCACGGTTCCCGTGCCGCCGCAGCGCTGGCACGCGCCCTGGGAGTTGAAGGCCAGCTCCTCGGCGGACGGCGCGTAAAAGTGCGCGCCGCAGTCGGGGCAGACGAGCTCCTTCCCGGCGGCGACGGCGAGCGTCGGCGGCAGATAGTGCCCGTTCGGGCAGCGGTGGCTGGCAAGGCGCGAGTACATGAGCCGCAGGGAGTTCAGAAGCTCCGTCCCGGTGCCGAATGTGCTGCGGATGCCGCCGACGCCCGGCCGCTGGTGCAGCGCGAGCGCCGCGGGGACATAGAGCACCTCGTCCACGGCGGCGCGCGCCGCCTGCGTCATGCGGCGGCGGGTGTAGGTGGACAGAGCCTCGAGATAGCGGCGCGAGCCCTCGGCGTACAGCACGCCCAGCGCGAGCGAGGACTTGCCCGAGCCGGAAACGCCCGCCACGCCGACGATTTTGTGCAGCGGAATGTCCACATCCACGTTTTTCAGGTTGTGGACGCGCGCACCCCGCACGAGAATTTTGTCAATCATGGGGTCAATTCCTCCGGATACCGGTAAAATTTTCCCCTCTATTGTATCAGCATTGCGCGCGGCGGGCAAGTGCCCGTCAGCACAGCGGGGCGAAGATGCGCAGAACGCCGTCGACGATCCAGCGGCGGGAGTAGCGCTTCGTGTCACAGGCTTCGACCGCGCGGCACTGCGACTGCGTGGCGAGAAAGTCCTCCTTCACGCGCGCGACGATGCTGCCGCGGTAGAAGAGGGAGTTGTTCTCAAAGTGCAGAAACAGGCTGCGGTAATCGAGGTTCACCGTCCCGACGGTCGCGGCGCGGTCGTCGCAGACGAGACTCTTCGCGTGGACAAAGCCGGGGGTGTACTCATAGATTTTCACCCCGCCCGTCAGCAGCACCTGATAGAAGCTGCGCGACATGCGGAAGATGAGCTTCTTGTCCGGGATGCCCGGCATGATGATGCGCACGTCCACGCCGCGCTGCGCCGCCGCGAGCATCGCGTCCAGCAGATCGTCGCCGAGCATGAGATAGGGCGTGAAGAACCACGCGTAGTCCGTCGCCTGCGACAGAAGGTCGATATAGAGCCGGTTGCTCGTCGCCTCGGAGTTGAGCGGGGAGTCGTAATAGCTCAGCACCCAGCCGTCCTGCGCGGCGGGCTCGGCGGCGGCCGCCGCGGGCGGCATGGGCATCGGCTCCTCCTTCTGCAGCGAAAACGCGTTCCAGAACGTGAGGAACATGTGCGTGAAGCTGCGCACCGGCGCGCCCGTCAGGCGGAAGCCCGTGTCCTTCCAGTGGCCATAGGGGTGCTCGCGGTTGATGTACCGGTCGGCGAGGTTCACGCCGCCGCTGTAGGCGACCGCGTCGTCCACGATGAGCATTTTCCGGTGGTCGCGGTAGTTGGCAGTCCCCTTCAGCGCGAGCAGGGGGTTGAACGTCACGCAGCGGATGCCCAGCTTTTCAAGCGCGAGGGCGTTGCTGAAGTTGAACGTCGAGATACTCCCGAGGTCGTCGTACATCACGCGCACGTCCAGCCCCTCGCGCACCTTCTGCGCGAGGATGTCGACGATGCTCTGCCACATCTCGCCCGGCTCGATGATGAAATACTCGAGATAGATCGTCTTTTTTGCCGCTCGGAGGTCGGTGAGCATGTCGGGGTACATCGCATCGCCCAGCGGGTAATAGCGGACGTCCTCGGCGCGCATGAGGGGATAGCCGGTCTTATGCTCCAGCCAGCGGACGGTCTGTTCCATGCGCTTTTCCCCCTCGAAGGGCGTCCCGCCGCAGGGGAGCGGAGCCGGCTGCCCGGCCTCCTGCACGCGGCGCAGGCGCTTTCGCAGCGGGCGTGCCGTGCGCCTGTTGCCGAAGAGAAGGTACAGCAGCGCACCCGCGACCGGTACCGTGAGGATCACAAGCAGCCACAGGATTTTATACGCCGTCTCGTCACGCTTAATGATGATAAACAGCACCAGCAGCACCGCCGCGACGGACAGCGCCAGCGTGATGTACGCCGCATACGGCGACAGCCACTTCACCAGCAGCAGAATCCAGAGCGCCTGCACCGCCGCGGCCGGAATGACGGTCAGCACCCGCCGAAGCATTTTCGACATGAAGAAAACTCCTTTCCCGCGCGGAGAAACCCGCGCAGATCATATGTGGACAAATTCCCTGTTCTTATGATACACTATACCGTAAAAGAGCAACGATGTAAACCGATCAGGAGGAAACACCATGCCCGTTCAGGTCAAGCCCATGATCGCCGAGGCCTTCATCCGGCTTTCAAAGCAAAAGAATATCGACAAGATCACGGTCAAGGATCTGGTGGAGGCCTGCGGCATCTCCCGCCAGACGTTTTACTATCACTTTCAGGACATTCTGGAGGTCATCGAGTGGTCGCTGGATCAGGCGTTTTCGCACCTGCTCGAGCAGAGTCTCGCCGCCGACGACCCGGAGGCCGTCCTGCGCGGCTTTCTCGAGACGTCGGAGGAGTCGGCGGAGCTGCTGCAGAAGCTCCTCCACTCGCAAAAGCGCGAGCAGGTCGAGCGGCTCCTCGTCCGCTCCGTGCGCACCTATTTAAAAGAGGTGATCGAGCGCAGAGGCCCCGTGCCGGGGCTCTCGTACGAGGACATGGACACGGCGCTCAGCTTCTGCACATACGGGGTCGTGGGGCTGCTGCTCGAGAGCTGCGAGAAAAAGAGCGCCGACCGCGCCTGCCGCGCACGGCAGATGCACCATCTGCTCGCGGGCCGCATCGGGGAGGACGGGCCGTTCCCCGTCAAATAACAGCATACCCTCGGGCGGGCAATTTGCCTATTTACAATCTGCGCCGTCTGTCCGGACAGATCCGCAGGAGTGTCAAAAATTCTGACACTCCTGCGTTTTTGTCAGGACACGGCGGGCAAACTGATAGTGGAAAACCGCGCCGGGGTCTGCTATAAAAGAGCTATCCCAAAGATGAAAGGGCGTGTGAGCCATGCAACCAACCCCCGGGGTCTTTACCGGCAAGCTCTGCGAGCTGGAGCGGCAGTACGGCGACGCCGTCGACCGCCTGCGCCTGTATCAGCAGGCGGATCACGAGCAGGTGCGCCGCGAGCTGCAGGCGCTCTGGCAGGACTGCCGCGAGCGTGAGCTGCAGATGCGCGAGAGCGTCCGCGAGAGCCGATCGCCCGCCGTCGCGGCGCTGTCTCAGGCGCAGCTGACGTATGAACTCGAGGTGCAGCGCATCCTGCGCGACGAGCTGCCGGCGTATCTCCACGGCGAGAACACCTGCCGCGACGCCGACCGGGCCGAGGCGGCGAGTCTCTACGGCGAATACGCCATCGACTTCGCGGCGCAGGCCGTGCGCCACGCGCTGCTCGCGGCGCTCTCGGCCATCGATCTGCAGATGAGCTGCGATGAGACCAATCAATCCCAGTCCCCAAATGAAACGGAGGAATCTGTATGAATGAAGTGAAATCCCCCAAAAAGCCCCTGCTGTTTTACTACATCCTCGTGCTGATGTTTCTGCTGCTGTTCAACCTCCTCGCCATGCCGTGGATGGCCGAGCACCGGATTCAGGACGTGGACTACAACACCTTCGTCACCATGACCGAAAACGGCGAGATCGGCAAGGTGGAGATCCAGCAGCAGAACAACCGCATCCTCTTTACGAAAGCCGACGGCTCCACCGTCTATAAAACGGCCATGGTGCCGGACGACGACCTCATCTCGCGCCTGCTGGCGGCGGGCATCTCCACCACCGGCGAAGAGATCGAGCAGACCTCTCTGCTCACAAGCATCCTCGGCTGGATCGTGCCGCTGCTCGTGTTTATCTTCATCGGCCAGCTCCTCTCGCGCAGCATGATGAAGAAGATGGGCGGCAGCAACTCTATGATGTTCAACATGGGCAAGTCCAACGCCAAGATCTATGTCAAGTCCGCCGAGGGCATCAAGTTCGACGACGTCGCCGGCGAGGATGAGGCGAAGGAGAACCTCACCGAGATCGTCAACTATCTGCACGATCCCGGCAAGTATCAGGAAATCGGCGCGTCCATGCCCAAGGGCATCCTGCTCGTCGGCCCTCCGGGCACCGGCAAAACGATGCTCGCCAAGGCCGTCGCCGGTGAGGCGAACGTCCCGTTTTTCTCCATGTCCGGCTCGGAATTCGTCGAGATGTTTGTCGGCATGGGCGCGAGCAAGGTGCGCGACCTGTTCCGTCAGGCGAAGGAGAAGGCGCCCTGCATCGTTTTTATCGACGAGATCGACGCCATCGGCAAAAAGCGCGACGGCCAGATGGGCGGCAACGACGAGCGCGAGCAGACGCTCAACCAGCTGCTGACCGAGATGGACGGCTTCGAAGGAAACACCGGCGTCATCATCCTCGCCGCGACGAACCGCCCCGAGTCCCTCGACCCGGCGCTCACGCGCCCCGGCCGCTTTGACCGCCGCGTGCCGGTGGAGCTGCCCGACCTCAAGGGCCGCGAGGAGATCCTGAAGGTTCACGCCAAAAAGATCAAGGTCGCCGAGGACGTCGACTTCAACAAGGTCGCGCGTATGGCGAGCGGCGCTTCCGGCGCGGAGCTTGCAAACATCGTCAATGAAGCGGCGCTTCGCGCCGTGCGCAACGGCCGCCGCTTTGCCACGCAGGCGGACCTCGAGGAGAGCATTGAGGTCGTCATTGCGGGCTATCAGAAGAAGAACGCCATCATGACCGACCAGGAAAAGCGCATCGTCTCCTACCACGAGATCGGCCACGCCCTCGTCGCGGCGAAGCAGACGAACTCCGCCCCCGTCCAGAAGATTACCATCGTCCCCCGCACCTCCGGCGCGTTGGGCTATACGATGCAGGTCGAGGAGGGCAACCACTACCTCATGAACAAGGAGGAGCTGGAGAACAAGATCGCGACGTTCACCGGCGGCCGCGCGGCGGAGGAGGTTGTGTTCGGCTCCGTGACCACCGGCGCCTCGAACGACATTGAGCAGGCGACAAAGCTCGCCCGCGCCATGATTACCCGCTACGGCATGAGCGACGACTTCGATATGGTCGCGCTCGAGACGGTCACGAACCAGTACCTCGGCGGCGACGCGTCGCTCGCGTGCTCGGCCGAGACGCAGACGCAGATCGACCGGCAGGTCGTCGCCCTCGTCAAGCGCCAGCACGAGAAGGCGCTGCAGATCCTGCGCGACAACCGCGAAAAGCTCGACGAGCTGGCGAACTTCCTCTATGAGAAGGAGACGATCACCGGCGAGCAGTTCATGCAGATTCTCAACGGGTGAGCGTGATGAACCTCCTGTTCTGCATCGACCGAGGATTTATCCCGCTGCTCGGCACCTGCGTGCGCTCCATCCTGAAAAACGGAGGCTATGAACGCTATGAGGCGTATGTACTCCACTCCGACCTGACGCAGGCCGATCAGGCGGCCATCCGCCGCTTCGGCGGCGAGCGGATGCACTTTACGTTCCTGACCGTGCAGGAGGAGCTGTTCGAGGGCTTCCCGTCCTCGGAGCGCTATCCGCGCCAGATCTACTACCGGCTGATCGCGCCGCTCCTGCTGCCGCGCGATATGGAGCGCATCCTGTATCTCGACGTCGACACCGTCGTCGTCAACCCCCTGACGGAGCTGGAGACGCTCCCGTTCGGCGACGCGTGGTTCATGGCCTGCACACATGTGCGCTACGCGCTCTCGAAGCTCAATCAGGTGCGGCTGGGCATGGATCTCGGGAAGGATACGCCGTATCTCAACTCCGGCGTGATCCTCTATAACCTCCCGGCCTTCCGCGAGGGGCTGGATATCGCGCGCATCCGCGATTACGCGGAGGAGAAGAAAAATGCGCTCGTCCTACCGGATCAGGACATCCTCACTGCCGTCTGCGGCGAGCACGTCCGCCTGCTCGACCCGCTGCGCTATAACCTCAGCGACCGGATTCTGGCGTTCCACAACGCCGACCTGCGCAGTCCCCAGCTCGACGCCAACTGGGTGCGGCGAAACGGCGTCATCGTCCACTACTTCGGCAAGAACAAGCCGTGGCACGAAAACTACCGCGGCGTGCTCAACGTATTCTACCGCGAAATTGCCGCCGAAAAAGAATGAGCGAAGCCCGCAGACCGGGAAAATGGTCTGCGGGCTTTCATAATACGCGCTTTTTTGTGAATAAATACCGCCGCTGCGCTTGTCAGCGGGACGGCTTTGTGCTATAGTTACACTGTATTTTTACGCATAGGGGGCGCAATATGGCGCAGCTTTCCCAAAAACGGCTGTTTTTACTGGACATGGACGGCACGATTTACCTCAGCGACCGGCTCTTTGACCGCGTACCGGAATTTCTGGCGCGCGTGCGCGGGAGCGGCGGCCGGGCCGTGTTCCTCACGAACAACTCCTCGCGCGGCGTGGAGGATTATATCGAAAAGCTCCGCGCGATGGGGATCGAGACGGCGCGGGAGGACTATGTCACCTCCGTCGACGCCGCCATCCGTCACCTGCGGCTGCACCACCCCAGCAGGCGGTGCTACGTCTTCGGCACGCGCTCGTTTGCGCACCAGCTGGAGCAGGCGGGGGTTCCCCTCGCCGCAGGACGGGACGGGGCGGAGGTACTTTTGTGCGGGTTTGACACGGAACTGACGTTTCAGAAGCTCGAGGACGCGTGTATTCTCCTCGGCCGCGGCGTCCCGTTCGTCGCGACGAACCCAGACTGGGTCTGCCCGACGTGGTATGGCTCAGTGCCGGACTGCGGGAGCGTGTGCCAGATGCTCACGCGCGCGACCGGGCGTGAGCCGGTCTTTGTCGGCAAGCCCCGGCCAGACATGGTGCGCCTCGCGATGGAGCGCACAGGCTTTTCCGAGGAGGAGACGGTCGTCGTCGGCGACCGGCTCTATACGGACGTCGCCTGCGGCGTAAACGCCGGGGTCGACACGGTGTTTGTCCTCTCCGGCGAGGGGACGTGCGCCGACATCGAACGATTTGACATCCACCCGACGTGGGTGCTGCAGGACATCGCGGCCATCTGCCGCGAGATGGAGGAAAACCGATGAAACTCAACTATAAACGCACAATTCTGGTGGGCTTTGCCTTTTTCCTGATCTGCGCCTTCTGGCAGGCGTATGACAACACGATTCCCCTGATTCTGACGAACAAGTTCGGCATGAGTCAGGCGTGGTCGGGCGTGATTATGGCGCTCGACAACATTCTGGCGCTGTTCCTGCTGCCGCTGTTCGGCGCGATCAGCGACCGCTGCACGAGCCGCCGCGGCCGCCGCACGCCGTTCATCGTCGTCGGCACGCTCATCGCAGCGGTGCTGCTCATCGCGCTCTCGTTCGTCGACGGCGCGCAGCTCCGCCACATCCGCGACGTCTCCACCATCGACGATCCGCAGGCGCTCGAGACGATCTATGAGCGCGAGAGCGGCTCGACGCTCATCACGCCCGCGGGGCAGAAGTTCGTCCTCGGCGAGAAGTTCACGCTCGAGGAGTTCACCGCCATCCGCAGCCAGATCACGCAGGACGGCGAGATGGTCACGAACCCCGACTATACGAACTACGTCGTCCCCGCGCGGCAGGCCTGCGCCTGGCAGGCGACGGCCGAGAGCCCCACGACGCTCGTGTTCTCCATCGTGCTGCTGCTCATGATTCTCGTGTCGATGGCCGTGTTCCGTTCGCCCGCGGTCGCACTCATGCCGGACGTCACGCTCAAGCCCCTGCGCTCGAAGGCGAACGCCGTCATCAACCTCATGGGCTCGGCGGGCGGCATCCTCGTGCTGATTCTCGGCATGGTGTTCGCCACCTCCGCCGTGCACAACTCCCTCATGAGCTACACCGGCTATTTCGGCATCATCGCGGCGGTTATGCTTGCGGCACTCATCGTGTTCATGCTGACGGTGCACGAGCCGGAGTGGGCCGCCGAGATGCGCGAGCAGTCCGTGGCCCTCGGACTGGAGGAATCCGGCGAGAACGGCGAGGGCGGCGGGCGCAGGCTCTCAATGGATGAGATCAAGTCGCTGGTGTTCATCCTGCTGAGCATCGTACTGTGGTTCTTCGGCTACAACGCCGTCACGAGCAAATACTCCGTCTACGCCTCCAATATCCTGCACAAGGACTATAACCTCACGCTCATTATCGCGCAGGCCGCGGCCATCGTCGCCTATCTCCCCGTGGGCTTCATCGCCTCGAAGGTGGGGCGCAAGAAGACGATCCTCGCGGGCGTCCTGATGCTGACGGCGGCCTTCACCGTGGCGAGCTTCCTCAACGCGAGCAGCCCGACCATGCTCATGAACGCGATGTTCGCCCTCGCGGGCATCGCGTGGGCGACGATCAACGTCAACTCCTTCCCGATGGTGGTGGAGATGTGCTCGGGCGGCGACGTCGGCAAGTACACGGGCTTTTACTACACGGCGTCCATGGCCGCGCAGGTCGCGACGCCCATGCTCTCGGGCCTGCTGATGGATAAGCTCGGGATGAACGTTCTGTTCCCGTACGCCGCGGCGTTCACGGCGCTGGCGTTTGTGACGATGCTCTTCGTCCGCCACGGCGACAGCCGCCCCGAGGCGAAGAAGGGGCTGGATGCACTGGAGGATATGGATAACTGATGCTGACACTCATTTTAGTTCTGCTGATACTGCTGGTGCTGGCGGAGGTGTGGACGCTGCTGCTGCGCTGCCGCCGGGGCCATCCGGGCTGGAAGCTGCTGCGGCAGTACCGCTACGCCCACCGGGGCTATCACGATAAGCCCCACATTCCGGAAAATTCCATGGCAGCCTTCCGCCGCGCGATCGAAAACGGCTTCGGCGCGGAGCTGGACGTCCACCTGCTGAAAGACGGGCATCTCGCCGTCATCCACGACGCGAGCCTGAAGCGCACGGCGGGCGCCGATGTGCTGGTGGAGGATCTGACAAGCGAGGAGCTGAAGGCCTACCGGCTCGAGGGGACGGACGAGAGAATTCCGCTGCTAGACGAGGTGCTCGCCCTCTTTGAAGGGAAGACGCCCCTCGTTGTGGAGCTCAAGCCTGAGCGCGGGAACCACGCCGAACTCGCCGCGGCGACGTGCGCGCTGCTCGACCGGTACCGTGTGGACTACTGCATCGAGAGCTTCGATCCGCGCTGCCTGATCTGGCTGCGCAAGAACCGGCCGGAGATCATCCGCGGCCAGCTCTCCTCGCAGTTCCTGCGCCACGGGGAGACGGCGGGGCACGGAAAGCTCACCATGTGGCTGCTCGGCAACCTCATGACGAACATCGCCGTGCAGCCGGACTTTATCGCCTACCAGTTCCAGGATCGGAAAAACCCCGCGCTGGCATGGTGCCGCAAATTCTATAAGGTGCAGGAGATCGACTGGACCATCCGAACGAAAGAGGAGATGCAGGCGGCGGAGCAGGAGGGAAATCTTGTGATTTTCGAGTGCTTCGACCCCCGCGCGTGAAGCTATGAGAGTGATTACCGGGTCTGCCAGGGGCAGACGACTGAAGGAACTGACGGGCATGGAGACCCGTCCCACGACCGACAAGGTCAAAGAGAGCCTGTTTTCCATCATCCAGTTTGATATCGAGGGGCGGCGCGTGCTCGACCTCTTCGCGGGGACGGGCCAGCTCGGCATCGAGGCGCTCTCGCGTGGGGCGGCCTCGGCGGTGTTTATCGACCGGCGGGCGGACGCGGTGCGCCTTGTGAAGGACAACCTCGAACTGTGCGGCCTGTCTGACCGCGCGAGCGTCCGCTGCAGCGACGCGATGAGCTACCTCCGCTCGGGGGAGAAGTTCGACCTGATCTTTCTCGATCCGCCCTATGCCGCGGGCCTGCTCGGCCCCGCGCTCGAGGAGATTGCAAGGTTTGACATTTGCAGGGAGCATGGTATAATTGTGGCGGAAAGCGCGCTGGAGACGGCTCTGCCCGCCCTCGCGCCCCCCTATACGCTGTATCGGGAGTACCGCTACGGCAAGATCAAGCTGACGGTGTACCATCGCGGCGGAAACGAGGAAACGATATGAAAACGGCGATTTATCCCGGCAGCTTCGACCCGATCACGCTCGGGCATCTGGATGTCATCCGCCGCGCGGCGGTGTGCTTCGATCAGGTGTGCGTGTGCGTGATGGCCAACTGCGAGAAAAAGCATCCCATGTTCACGCCCGAGGAGCGGCTGGAGATGATCCGCAGCTCCATCGCGGATCTGCCGAACGTGGAGGCGGAGCTGCACTGCGGCCTACTGGCCGAATATGCCCGCGAAAAGGGCGCGCGCATCCTGGTCAAGGGTGTGCGCGGCGCGGCCGATTTTGAACAGGAATATCAGATGGCCCACATCAACCAGGGCATCTGGTCGGAGCTGGAGACGGTGCTCATCCCCGCGAGCGCGCAGTATCAGCACGTCAGCTCCACAATGGCGCGCGAGATGATTCGCTATCACCAGCCGCTGGAGCAGTATCTGCCTGCCCCGGTCGCGGAGAAATTGAAAGGAAGGTAACGGGATGGAAGAAAAAGATGTACAGCGCTTGCTGGATATGCTCTATGGCATGATCGACGAGGCCAAGAGCGCCGCCTTCAGCTCGGAAAAGTGCATCATCAACCGCGATGAGGCGCTCGACCTGCTCGACGAGGTCCGCGCGAAGCTGCCGCTCGAGATCAAGAAGGCGCAGGAGCTTGTCCGCGCCCGTGAGGAGTATGTCTCCGCCGCGAAGAAAGAGGTTGAGAAGATGCTGCGTCAGGCCGAGCTCGACGCGAAGGTCATCGTCTCCGAGAGCGAGACGCTGCAGCAGGCGCGCCAGCGCAGCAGCGAGATCATCCGCCGCGCCGAGTCGCGCAGCAAGGAGCTCTATCACGTCGCCAACACCTACACCGAGGACGCCCTGCGCCGCACCGAGGAGGCCATTCAGATGGCGCTCGACGAGGTGAAGGAGTCCCGTGTGCGCTTCCGAGCCGCCTCACAGGAGCAGATGCAGGCGCAGAAGGAGCAGATCAACCAGAAGCCCTCCGCCCTCGAGCAGAGCGCGGAGGAGACGGACACTTCGACAGAGTGACAGAATTTTGACAGAAATTTTGTAGAAAACAACAAAGGTTGGCCCGTATGAACCAGCTTTTGTTTAATTTAAGCAAGATGTTGCGGCTTTGCAGGCCAGAAGCACTATATATAGTGCTTCTGGCCTGCTTTTGTTTCCGAAGTTTGAAACGAATGTTTTATGTTAAGCGGATTGAATGCTAAAAATGGAAAAAACCGCCAAAAAACGTCCGCGTACCCACGAAAAAAAGCCCTTGCAATTGCGAAACAAACAAGGTATACTCAAAACACGGGTGGGGGATAGTAGCGCCAAAACCCATGTTTGTGGTGCCGCTCCCCACGATTTTCCCGCGGCGTGGCGAAGAGGAGGTGGCAGGCATGACCGGCAAATACGCCCATAATATCGACGCAAAGGGTCGCCTGTTCATTCCTGCCAAGCTGCGCGAGGAGTTGGGCGGGAAGAACTTCCACCTCATCATCGGACAGGATATGTGTCTGTCCCTCTTCTCCGACGAGAGCTGGAACGAGAAAATGGCGGCGCTCAAGGAGCAGTCGTACAGTTCGCTGAAAAAGCTGCGCATGATCTTTGCCCACGCGGCGGACTGTGACCCGGATGCGCAGGGACGCATCCTCATCCCCGCCGACCTGCGCCAGAAGGCGGGACTGAACAAGGAAGTGATCGTGGTCGGCAGCTTCGACCGCGTGGAAATCTGGGACGCCCAGCGTTGGGCCAGGATGGAGGAGGAGGCCTTCTCCTCCGGCGAGCTGCAGGCGGCGATGGAAGAAATGGGGCTGTAAGCGATGGCTTTTGACCGCAACGCAGAAGAAGATCTGGCCTACGGCCACAAGC
>OLGF01001177.1_pt1 | contig 29340 bp, 31 predicted proteins | sample 1604971 | NCBI WGS metagenome assembly OLGF01 (sample SAMEA3888902, study PRJEB22519) | human gut metagenome | biome: human gut; feature: human-associated habitat; material: faeces | place: Denmark | collected 2011 | reverse complement strand
TGACACCTGCTCAACACAGATACCAGACCCTTCAGGTCGCTTAATTACATATTTTCTCTAACTTTTGGGGGGCACTTCAAAAGCAGGCCGTTCCTCTTTTGGTCTTTTTTACTCTTTCATCCCGCCGAGAAAATCCTGGTAAATGCCGGGGACGGAATCCGGGATCAGCATCGCGCCCACACACTTTTTGTAAAACTCCTGCGGGCCCACGCCGCCGATGACTGCATAGGCGTAGCCCTCCGCACGCATGGCCGCGAGGCTACGCAGCAGCAGCGCCCGGCCGATGCCGCCGCCCTGCTCTTCGTCCAGCACGCGTGTAGGGCCGAAGAAATCCGGAGCCGTCGCATCATAACAGGCATAACCCAGGATTTTTTTGCCCCGCGTGGCGATGAAGCACGAAACAGCCGGGCGGGCAAAGCACACGTCGCACTCCCCTGCTGCGGAAAGGCCGGAGTGCTCCTTCACCCATTCCACCACACGAAATTTATCCGGCGCCATTGCGCGGCGGATCTGTACGCTCTCATCCCGAGGGCACGCCGTCTGCGCATCTTCAGGCAGGTCGTATAATTTCACCAGCATATCAGGCATTTTTATTTTCTCCTTTTTCTGTATTCAATGTTTCCAGCGCCAGAAGCGCTGCGCCTGCGGCGGCGTCGCTTTTGGGTTCCGCCAGCCGCATGCCCGGAAATCGCATCCGAAGCAGCGCCGCCGTACCCTCGCGCACCGCTTTGTCCCGCAGCAGAATGCTGCCCGTCAGCGCCAGCACCCCGTCCTCCATATGCAGAGCGCGGGCTACCGGCTCCACCAGCAGCGCCAGCTCGTGGCATGCTTTTTCCACCACCGCTTTCGCGGCCTCATCTCCGGCTTCATACGCCCGGGCAACCAGCGGAGCCAGCGCCGCGATCTGTTTTTTGTCTGTTTGCGGGTCATAAGTAAACTGCACCAGGCCGCCGACGTCAACCACCTTCAGCTGTGCAAACACCAGATCCGTGAGCAGCGTCCGCGGCCCACGGCCGTCCTGCGCCCGCACAACGGCCGCCAGAGCGTCTCTGCCGAGCGCATAGCCGCTGCCCTCGTCGTCGATTTTATGCCCGTAGCCGCCGCTTCGGGCTGTTTTACCCGCTGCATCCCTGCCAAAACAAATGGACCCGGTGCCCGCGATAAGCACCATGCCGCAGGGTGCGCCCAGCGCGCCTGCCAGCGCAGTTTCCTGATCTCCTGTCAAAAGAAGCGCGCCCCGGTATCCGCACCGGCGCAGCATTTGCTCCAGCAGCGCGCGTGCCTGCGGATTGCTGACGCCCGCGCTGCCGACGCACAGCGCGGCACAGGCCTCCAGGCCGCCGGGCAGGCGCGCCAACGCATCCGTACAGCCCTGCATCGTCTCCCGCACTGCCTGTGCCGCAGCGCTGTTAAGGTTCAGGGGACCAAACCGTTCCCGAAGCAGCACGCGTCCGTCCGGCGCGCGGGCCTCTAAAACCGTCTTTGTCCCGCCGCCGTCCATCCCGGCCGCATATCTCATATCCGGCATTTTTTCTTCTCCGCTCATAAAGTCACGGGCAGCCTTCCGGTTGGTTCGGCCTCGCCGCGCAGCACGCGCGCAACCGCCCGAATGCTCTGCTCCGTATACTCGAATGCCGCCAGCGTCCACACGCTTTCGGGCAGGCCCGCCAGATCGTACGGGCCGCGCAGCGCCACCGCCACGGTGGGCACGCCCGCCTCCGCCAACCGGGCCACCAGCTCCAGCTGGCCCCTGCGCAAACGCCCGTTGAAGGTGCCCACCACGGCCGAGGTATGCCGCCGCGCCAGTTCTACCAACGCCGCGATCTCTTCCCGCCCCGGCTCCGGCTGCATGGCCGCCGCGCTGCCATGCAGCGCCCGTGCCATACCATCGCCGAAGCGGTTCGTCTCGCCGGCGTCCACATTCCCCACCAGCGACGTGCGGTAGGCCGGGCAGCCGATGCACAGCGGCGCGCTCCCCAGTGCGGGCCGCCCGCCTGCGGGGCGGTGCACCTCTGTGATGGTCTTTTGCAGCAGCGCCTCGTTCTCCCGGCGTGCCTCATCAAAATCGAAGCCGCCCTCGGGCATGCCGTCCACCCATTTTTCCTTCAGCGCCAGAATGCGCTGCACGCTGGCCTGCATTTCCGCCGCGCTCAACCGTCCCTCGGCCACGGCCTGCTCTGCCGCGCGGGCCGCCTGCCCGCTGAGCAGTGTGTCGTGGGAAATAAACACCAGGTCCACTCCGGCAGCCATGGCCGCCACCACACCGTTTACTGTGCCGAAGTGGTCCTTGATGGCCCGCATCTCCATGCAGTCGCTGACGATGAGGCCGTCAAAGCCCATCTGCTCCCGCAGCAGCCCCGTCATGATGCGCCGGGACATCGTTGCCGGAAGATGCTCCGGTTCGAGCTGCGGGAACAGGATATGTGTCGTCATCACCGCGGGCACGCCCGCACGCACTGCCTCCCGGAAGGGCAGCAGCTCCGTCCGTTCCAGCTCCTCCATGCTTTTGTCCACGCAGGGCAGCGCCAGATGGGAATCCGTGTCCGTATCTCCGTGGCCGGGAAAATGCTTGGCCGAGCACAGCACGCCGCCGTCCAACAGGCCGCGTATCATCCGGTTGGCGTAACGGGAGACCTCCTGCGGCGTGTCGCCGTAGCTTCGCGCACCGATGACCGGATTTTCCGGGTTGGAATTGACGTCCACACTGGGGGCAAGGTCGAAATTGACACCCAGCGCGCGCAGCTCCCGCCCCGTCAAAAGCCCGGCGCGGTAGGCATTTTCCGGGTCTCCCGTGGCGGCGATGGCCATAGCGCCCGGCACATTTACCGCGTCCCCGGGCAGGCGCGTCACCAGGCCGCCCTCCTGGTCCGCTGTGATAAAGGCGCCATGGCCCGTTTCCCGCCGCACCAGCGCCTGGATCTCCCCGCACAGTTGTTTGAGCTGTGCACAATCCGTAATGTTCTCCCGGAACAGGATCACATTGGATATTTTGTACTCCCGCACCATCCTGCGGAAATCCTCCGTAAGCTCTGTTCCCGGAAAGCCTGTCACCAGTCTCTGCCCGATCTGTTCCCGTAGATCCATCTGTATCCCTCCTGTTTTATTTGTAAAGATGATATGCCGCCTTGCGCCGTGCAAAAGCGGCGCTGTCCGCTTCCCATGCCGCAAGCAGCGCTTCCGGTGCAGGCGGCTCGTCCTCGAACGCGCCGCAGCCCGCCAGCAGGCTGATGAAGCGCCGCGGCTTCCCATCCCGTGGTTTCCACCGGAACTGCCGTGGCCACATCTCCCGGATGCGGTACAGCAGTGTAACGCCCGTGCGCACCGGGCGGAAAGCATGTGCGTCGCTGACATGCAGCAGCACCCCTTCGCACGGCTCGCCCTTGTGCTTCGAAGCGTATGGCGTAAAGCAGGCCGCCGTAAAAATCACGCCGGGCAGGCCCTCCCGGTTCATGGTCCCGGCTAGTGCCGCGCCGTCGACAAACGGCGCGCCGATCATCTCGAACGGGCATGCGGTCCCTCTCCCTTCGGAGACGTTTGTTCCCTCGAACAGACAGGTGCCCGGATAAACCAGAGCCGTGCTGAAATGCGGAATGCCCATGCTGGGCATCATCCAGAGGTTTCCCGTCTCGCTGAACAGGCGCGTGCGCTCCCAGCCTGTGCAGGGTACTACCGTCAGCCGGCAGCCCAGCTTTTGTTCCGCATTTACCATGCACGCCAGCTCGCCCGCGGTAAGGCCGTAACGGATGCAAAGCGGGTACGCTCCGACAAAGCTGCGGTATTCCGGCTCCAGCAGGCCGCCCTCCACCGTCACGCCGTCCAGCGGTGCGGGACGGTCCAGCACGATCAGCTCCCGGCCCGCCGCGGCGCAGTCCTCCATGACGTAGAGCAGCGTGGAGATGAAGGTGTAAAAGCGCGTGCCCAGATCCTGAATGTCATAGACCACCGCGTCCAGCGTTTCCAAACGTTCCGGCGCGATATGCCTGCCCTCCTCGCCGCCGTACAGGCTGTATACCGGCAAGCCCGTCGCGCTGTCGCGGGCAACATCGTCCACATCCTCCCCCGCGCCGTCTTTGCCGTACATTCCATGCTCAGGGCCGAAAAGGCATACCAGCGGATAGACCTCATGAAATTTCACATATCCGGGCCTGAGGTCCAGCGTCACGCCTGAAACAGACGTCACCATCCCCAGCCTTTTGCCCCGGAACAATGCACCGAATTCACCGATCCTGTCGATCCCGCATTTCACCATGCACCGGTTCCTCCCTCTTTCCTGTTATTCGCGCGTCAGCCGCGCAACTATTTTTCATTTTTGAAATATTTCTTTGCAATACATGCATTTTACGCTTTATTTCGTAAAATTTTTTATGGATTCTGTTGACAAGGCGCCACCTGTTGGGAGTATAATTGAAACTAAAGAACAATTTGTTTGTAATTTTATTTCATCTTTTTCAGGCCCGGCGCGGGCCATATAAAGGAGGACATTTTTATGAAGCGCGCTCTTTTCCATGACGACGCAAGCCCTCGCCTGGCCATTGGGCTGATGAGCGGTACGTCTGCCGACGGCATAGACGCCGCCCTGGTGGAGATCAGCGGCTGCAGCACGGATACCCGCGTGCGGCTGCTGTCGTTTCTCACGCTGCCTTTCTCGGACGCAGCGCGGGCGCGCATTCTGCGCGTGGCAGCAGGCGATTTCGGCGGCACGGAGGAACTGTGCCTTCTGAACTTTTATCTGGGTGAGCTCAGCGCCGACGCCTGCGAGGCCGTGTGCGCACAGGCGGGCGTTGCCCCCGATAAAGTCAGCTTTGTGGGCAGCCACGGCCAAACCGTATTCCACGCGCCGGACGCACGGGAATACCTTGGCCGCCCGGTGCGGGGCACGCTTCAAACCGGCGAGGCGTCCGTTATTGCGGAACGGCTGGGCTGTCCGGTCGTCAGCGATTTCCGCGTTCGGGACATGGCTGCCGGCGGGCTTGGGGCTCCATTGGTCCCCTACACGGAATACTTGCTTTATCGGGACGCGCAGCGCACCGTGGGGCTGCAGAATATCGGCGGCATCGGCAATATCACCGTACTTCCCAAAGGCTGTTCCCTGAATGACGTATTTGCCTTTGACACCGGCCCGGGCAATATGGTCATGGACGCGCTTGCCGCGCGGCTGACAGAGGGAAAAGCCCGCTTTGACGACGGCGGGCGGCTGGCCGCGCAGGGCACGGTAAACGCCGGGCTGCTGGCCTGGATGATGCAGGACCCATACCTGAGCGCCCCGCCGCCCAAGACCACGGGGCGCGAGGTATACGGCGCCGCCTATGTGGACGCCCTGTGCGCACATGCCCGGACGCTGGGTGTTTCCCTGCGGGACACGCTGTCCACCGCGACGCGCTTTACAGCCGAGTGCATCCGGGAGGGTGTGGAACGGTTCTGCCCTCAGCGCCCCGAGCGGCTGATCGTGGGCGGCGGCGGAAGCATGAACCCTGTGCTGCTGGCTCATATAGCCGACTGCCTGCCCGGCTGCCAGGTGCTTACCAACGAGCAGCTCGGCCTGGACAGCAGCGCCAAGGAGGCAGTTGCCTTTGCCGTTCTGGCAAACGAAGCGCTGTATGGCTGCGCCAACAACGCGCCCGGAGCCACCGGCGCCGCGCACGGCGTGGTGATGGGGAAAATCAGCCTGTGAACACGGCCCGAAAAGGAGAAGAAGTGAAATGACCAACATCGAGGTACGCACGCAGAACATTTACGAAAACCTGAGCAACGCCGAAAAAAAGGTGGCCGCGTATTTTCTGGATAACGTGGAAAATGTATTCGCCAAGCCCATCAGCCAGCTGGCCGAGGAGTCCGGCGTCAGCAAGGTCGCATGGGTGCGTTTCTGCAAAGCCATCGGGTTCGACGGCCTTAAGGACCTGAAAAAAAGCCTGTTCAGCGAGCTGCATGAAACGGCGGGCGAGCCCGCCGAGGCAGCGGCTTTCTCCGATATTCGGGAAGCCACCGGCATCGACCAGCTGATCCTCAGCGTCAAGAACAACAGCATCCGCGCCGTACGCGACACCACAAAGCTGCTGGACCCCGCCTCCGTGGAGGCTGCCGCACGCCAAATCCTGAACGCCCGTTCCGTGCGCATTTTCGGCGTCGGCGCGTCTGCTCTGGTTGGCGAGGATCTGTACAACAAGCTGCTGCGCATCGACAAAAACGTGTGCTTCTGCCGTGACCTGCACATCCAGCTCACCTACGCCGCCAATATGACGCCGCAGGATGTGGCTGTACTGATCTCCATGTCCGGCAATACCAAGGAAGTGCTGGAGATGCTGGCCCTTTCCCGCCAGTGCGGCACGCCTACCGTGGCGCTGACGAAATTCGACAAAAGCGTGCTGGCCCAGAACGCCGACATCCGGCTGTATATCTCCGCGCCGGAGGCCACGCCCCGCAGCGGCGCCATGAGCAGCCGCATCGCCCAGATGGTGGCGGTGGATGTTCTGTTCACAGCCGTGGCGCATCTGGATTACGACCGCGCGGCGGCCAGCCTGGAAAAAAGCCGGGAAAGCTGCCGTCCCCACCGTGTGGACGGTGCTCCGCCGCTCCGCCGCCGGTATTGAGAACGCCGCCTTCCGCCGCACTTAACTTGCGCCGGGACAGCCTTGGGCTGTCCCGGCGCTTTTTGCTGTTACAGCCGGCGCACAAACGCATCGGTCTGTACGCCGTCCGGCCGCGATAAAACCGCTGCCGAAACTTGCCCGTCCACACGCTGCAAAAGCGCATGGGCCTCGCCGGCATCCACGCCGCACAGGATCATAACGATGGCCGTCTTGGCGGAAAAACCCGCCTCATCCAAAACGCCGCGCGCGCGCTCCGGGCTCACGCCGGTCGCGCAGCAGACGATGGATACCGCGCGCGCCACCAGCTTCTGGTTGCTGGCGCACACATCCACCATCAGGTTGCTGTATACCTTCCCCAGCTTTACCATCACGGCAGTGGACAGCATATTCAGCACCATTTTCTGTGCGGTGCCGCTTTTCAGGCGGGTGGAGCCGGTGACGACCTCCGGCCCCGGCTGTGGGGCGATGCCGATATCCGCGGCCGCATCGATGGCGGAGCCGGGGCAGCAGGTCAGCCCGATCACGGGTGCCCCCAACGCCCGGGCATAGTCCATTGCCCCCAGCACATAGGGCGTGCGCCCGCTGGCCGCTATGCCCACAAGCACGTCCTGTGCACGGAAGTCCAGCGCCTGCAGGTCTTTTGCACCGTCCTCAAAATGGTCCTCCGCGCCCTCGGCCGCGTTGGTCAGCGCGTCCGGCCCGCCGGCGATCACACCGCGCACCAGCCCCGGCTCCACGCCGAAGGTCGGCGGGCATTCCGATGCGTCCAGCACGCCCAGGCGGCCGGAGGTTCCGCACCCGCAGTAGATGAGCCGTCCGCCGCAGCGCATGTGCGCGTAAATTACATCCACTGCTTTTTCCACCTGCGGCAGAACCTGTTCCACCGCGGGCGCCACTTTTTTGTCTTCTTCGTTCATCAGCCGCAGGATCTCCGCAGTATCCGCGCGGTCGATCTCCAGCGTATTGGGGTTGCGCTGTTCGGTGCCGATCGTTTTGATCTGTACCACTGGACATGCCTCCTCGTGGCTCGCATAGCCTTTTGTGGGTTCCGCTGACGACGGAAACGCGCTCATCCCTTTACGCCCCCAATGGTCAAGCCCTTGACGAAAAATTTCTGAAGGAAGGGATAGATCACGATAATGGGTACGGTGGATGTGATGATGACCGCGGATTTCACCGAAATGGCAATGGTCGTCTTTTCCGCCGAGCCGCTGCCCGTGCCGATGACCATGGTACCGTTCACGATATTGCGCAGGAACATCATAACAGGGTATTGGTCGCTCTTGAGATAGATCAGGCTGTTGAACCAGTCGTTCCAGAAGAACACGGCATAGTACAGGCCGATGGTGGCGATGGCCGCCGTGGAGAGCGGCAGCACGATGCGCCGCAGGATGCCGAAATACCCCAGCCCGTCGATCAGCGCCGCCTCCTCAATCTCATTGGGAATGCTCCTGAAAAAGTTGATAAGGATGATAAGATTGAACGAGTTGATGGCGAAGGGCATCAGCATGGCCGCCCGCGTCCCCACAAGGTGAAGGCTGTTGAGCAGCAGGTAGTTTGGGATCAGGCCGCCGGAGAAGAACATCGTCACCACGACCATTTTCGTAAAGAACTTATTGCCCCACAAAAACGTCTTGGAAAGCGGATATGCCATCAGGCTCGTCATGATGAGCGCGATGGCCGTGCCGCCCACCGCGTATAAAAACGTATTGCCATATGCCTTGAAGAAGTTTGGGTAAGTGAAGATCTGCTTGTACGAATCCAGTGTAAAATCCTTCGGCCACAAAAACACCTCGCCGTTGATGAGCGGCTTTGTGCCGGAAAAGGAAACAGCCAGCATGTAAATGAACGGGACAAGGCAGCAGATCAGCACGAAAGCCATCACGAGATAAACGATCGCGTCGAAGATGATATTTTCCAGGGTATGATACCGTTTTTGCATCAGACTGCCGCCTCCTTTAATAAATACTTTCGCCGGTCAGCTTCCGGCTCACAGCGTTGGACGACGTGACGAGGATCAGGCCGACAATGCCGCTGAACAGGCCAATGGCCGTCGCATAGGAATAGTTCTGGCTGACAAGGCCGGTGCGGTACACCAGCGTGTCGATGATATCGCTTACGCCCGAATTGGACGGCGTGTACATCAGCAGCACCTTTTCAAAGCCAAGGCTGAGCATATGCCCCACGTTCATGATCAGCATGATCATGATGGTAGGCAGGATGGACGGGATCGTCACGTACCAGATCTGCTGCAGCCGGGACGCTCCGTCCATCTCCGCGGCCTCAAACAGGTCCGGGCTGATGGAGGTGATGGCCGCCAGGTAAATAATGGCCGTCCACCCCGTGAACTGCCAGGTCTCGGATAAAATATACACCGGGCGGAACCATTGCGGCTCGTTCATGAAGTAAATGGGGTCGACGCCGAACAGGCCCAGGAACTGGTTCAGAATCCCGGAGCTGGGCGAAAGGATCTCGTTCAGGATGGCGATGACCACCACCGTGGAGATAAAGCGCGGCATATAAGATACCGTCTGAACGAACTTTTTGAATTTTTTTGCCCGCACCTCGTTGAGCAGAATGGCAAAAAGAATGGGGATGGGAAAATTGATGAGGATGTTCCCTATGGAAAGCACCAGCGTGTTGCGCAAAGCGCGCCAGAACATTGGGTCACGCAGAAAACGGTCAAAATAGCGCAGCGTCCATTCCGTGCCGAACGGGCCCTTGCCCGGCCGGTAGCGCCGGAACGCAAGCACGTTGCCCACCATGGGGACATACTTAAATACAATATAATATGCGACGGGCAGTACCAGCATCGCATACAGCACCCAGTAACGTTTGAGATGTTTTCGGAACGCTTTGCGCTTCGCGGCTTTCGCGTCCGCCGTCAATACGGCTGTCTTGGGCATTCCGCAGGACCTCCTTGCAGTTGATTTGCACGCCATACAAAGGCAGTAAATGGAAAAACACGGGACGGGGCCATATCGGTTGTACGGCCCCGTCCCGCGGGCACTTATGTTTTTTCGGTTTATTTGCGCAGGTTGTCGTTGTACATCTTGCAGAATTCTTCGATCTGCAGGTTTTTCATCTCTGCCACATAGGCGTCCCAATCGGTATCCAGGCTCTTTGAACCGGTGACGAATGCGTCGATCCATACCTCGATGCTGTCCGCCAGCGGCGTCTGCAGGCTGGCCGCATCTTCGGCCGTCAGGTCGTCAAACAGCGGCGTCGGGGGCAGCGGCTGGATCACATTGCCATCCTCCATGCCTGCGACGGTTTTGTTGATCTGGGCGTAGTTCTCGTCATACTTGCTCATTTCGCGTTCGTTGATCCACACAAACTGGAAAGGATCCGCGCCGCAGCCGTACTTCACCTGCATGGTTTTGTAAATGCCGTCGGGCGAACTTGTGAGGTCGTCGGAATAAACGATCTTGTCGCCGTCCATGGTGTAGGTCGTACCCTCCACGCCCAGGCACCAGATCGTGGAGCATTCCTCCGAGAAGAACATCTCATCCACGGCGCGTACTACCTGCTCGAAATCGTCGCGCTCGGCGGTGGAAGCCGGGAACATGATGCCCTTGCCGGTTTTGGATTTGGGCTGATGGTGTGCGCCGGCCGGGCCTTCCAGGGACGGATACATCTGGAGCTTGAAGCCGTCGATCTCGCTGGCGGTCTCAACGCCGCCGATCTGGTCGTAGTAAGCGTAAGTAGCCATTGCGGCGCCCGTTGCCATCTTGGTGGACCATACGTCGCCGTCGATGGGGGCAGCCATCTCGGGGTCGAGCAGGCCTTCCGCATACAGCTTATTCATGAAGCGCAGATATTCGCGGGCTTCCTCGCTGATGCAGCCCTCGAAATATTCGCCCTTTTCATAATCGTAGCTCAGCGCGCCCGTGCCGGAGGATGAGCTCTTTCCGAAGCTGATGCCGAAAGAAGGCATCGTCATGCGGTATGTAACATAAGGCGCGACAAGCGTGGTAAGCGGGTAGGAATCGGGATGGTCCGCCTTATAGGCTTTGAGGATCTCGTACAGATCATCGAAGGTCTTGGGCGCATCAAAGCCCTTTTCCTCCAGGTAATCCTGACGCATGATCAGGCCGCCGTCATAGAAGGGCTGGTCGAACAGCTGCGGCATAAAATAACGCTTGCCGTCCTTCAGCGCCAGTTCCTCCACATCATCCTTCAGGCCCAGCTTTTCCACCATGGCGTTAAAGTTGGGCGTCCATTCCGGATAATCGCTGATGGGGACGATGGCTCCGTTGAGCGCCAGCGAAGAATTCTCGCCCTTAGTATCCTGATAAAGTATCACGTCGGGACAATTTTCGCCGGTGTTCAGCGCCAGGGAGACCTTGGTATTGTAATCCGTGGAAGGGATAGCCTCCACCGTCAGGTCCACACCCGCGATTTTCGCAGTCTCCTGAACCGCCAGCCAGCTGTCCATATACGGCAGCGTGGGGTTATCTGCGTAATACATCGATATTTTGATGGGTTCGTCCGAAACGGCCGGGGCGCTGCCCGAGCCCCCCGCGGACGGGGACGTGGATGCAGAGCTGCCGCAGGCAGCTAGACCGGCGGCCATTGCCGCAGCCATGGTAAATGCCAGGATCTTCTTCAGCGACTTTTTCATGTTGTCCTCCTTTATTACTGCGCAATACATTCGGCAGGATTTGAAACGGTTCAGAAAATTAATTTTAATAATCTTAAAATTTTCAGAACAATTGTTTCATGCTCATATCATAATGCTTTTTCCTTTGCTTTGTCAATACAAAAACCGGAAAAAACTGCACAATATGAACAGAATTATTTTTTATGATTCAAAAAAACAGTTATATTGTCCATAGTTTTTTCTTTGATTTTGTTAAAAACGCCCCGCTGTGCCTTCTTGACATTTTCCGCTTCGTGCACTACCATCTAGGTGACTTCCCGCCGCCGCGCGGTTCGGAAACTATTTTTTCAGGAGGCTGCCATGAAAAATTTTGAGCAAGTGTGCCGTCTTGTCCGGCAGGGCCTGGATGACGGCGCTTATCCCTCCGCCTGCCTTTCCGTGGGTATCCGCGGGAGCGTCTGTGTCCGGCAGACCTTCGGCCCCGCCCGGGAGACTACGCTGTACGACATCGCCAGCCTGTCAAAGATCGTGGGCACCACGATGATCGCATTCCGCTTTCTGGAGGAAGGGCGGCTGCGCCTTTACGATACAGTGGAACAGTTTTTCCCCGCGCCCGAAGACAAAAAAGGCATTACTGTGCTCCAGTTGATGACACATACCAGCGGCCTGCCCGCCCATTTTTATCTCAGCGAGGAAGCGGACGGCCCCGGAGACGCCGTCCGGGCGATCCTTGCCCACCCGCTGGAGCATGCGCCGGGCGCTTTGCCCGTTTACAGCTGCATGGGATACATCCTTCTGGGGCGTATTTTGGAACAAATCGGCGGCCAGTCCATCGACCGGCTGGCACAGGAGTATGTATTCGAGCCTCTGGGCCTGACGCACACTACCTACCGCCCGGCGGGGGATGTCGCTCCCACGGAACGGGACCCGGCCACGGGCGAGCTGCTGCGCGGTGCCGTCCATGATGAAAACGCCCGGTTTCTGGGCGGTCTTTCGGGCAACGCGGGTATATTCAGCGATCTTTGCGACATGACGCGCTTTGTTCAGATGCTGGCGCTGGGCGGGAAACTGCCGGACGGCACACAGTTTCTTTCCCCTGCAACGCTGCGCGCCGCGCTGGTCAACCGCACACCGGGTGCCGGGCACGAATTCCGCGGCCTGGGCTTCAACCTGGCAGGCAGCCCCTCCAATTTTTTGGGCGATCTGATGAGCCCGCGCGCCTACGGACATACCGGCTTTACAGGCACCAGCATCGCCGTGGACCCCGATACCGGGCTTTTTGTGGTGCTGCTGACCAACCGCGTATGCCCCACCCGGGAAAACGGAAAGCTCATCCGCATGCGTTCGCTGATCCACAACGCCGCGGCCGCCGCGGCCGGACGCATGCAGCAGGAGGCGCCGCCATGGAATTGATCTGCCGCGCCGCCGCACAGGCCGATCTTCCCGCCTGCTGCAATGTATTTGCAGACAGCGAAATTTATGAACGTTACTTTTCCGCGCCCGGGGCATTGGCGCGCTCCCTCGAAAACGCATTGAACGCAGGCGAACTTTACGTTGCCTGCGGCAGTGCGGGAGAGGTGCTGGGCGTAATGCGGATCCGGGCCAAGGGCTTTTGCGGGCTGTATCCCTATCTCGCGCTCATCGGCGCCGCGCCCCGGGCCCGCGGGCGCGGCGTGGGGCATTTTCTGCTCGCGGAGTTCGAAGCCATGGCCCGTGTGCAAGGAGCCGGACGCGTTGCGCTGATGGTGAGCGACTTCAACGAAAAGGCGCAGGCCCTGTACCGTTCCCTCGGCTATTGGGAATTGGGCCGTCTGCCCGACGCCGTCCGAAAAGGCGTCTCTGAACTGGTATTGATAAAGGATCTGTGATCTGCCGCCTCTCACGCGCCGTACGCTCCGTCCTTTTTCACAAGTACAACTGTGCATTCCTACAAAGTTGATGGATTACCTGAATTTTCCAAAAAAGCTCTTGCAAACTGCGTCCGGTTGTGTCATGCTGTAAGCAGCGGGGCGTTTGCGTTCCGGCTGCCGCGCCGCCCGGCGCGGCAAAATATTGCATCAGGATGGAGGATCGGATATGAAGTTTTATATCTGTAAACATTGTGGAAATATCATCGCTTATGTGCACAGCAGCGGCGTGCCCGTTGTGTGCTGCGGCGAGCCGATGCAGGAGATCATCCCCGGCACTACGGACGGGGCATTGGAAAAGCACGTGCCTGTCATCGAGGTAGAGGGCAACAAGGTGACTGTGCGCGTCGGCGCTGTGGAACACCCCATGCTGCCCGAGCATTACATCGAATGGATCGCGCTGGAGACGGCTCAGGGCAACCAGCGCAAGCCTTTGGCGCCGGGCCAGAAGCCGGAAGCCGTGTTTATGCTGGCCGAGGGCGACAGCGTTGTGGCCGCGTACGAGTACTGCAACCTGCACAGCCTGTGGAAGGCCTGAAAAAGCTCCCCTTTGCGGCGCGCGGGTCCTTCCGCACACCGCGTCATCCAAAAAACGTGTCCCGTACCGGAAGGTATGGGGCGCGTTTTTTATTTCCATCGCTCTGTTTCAGCCCGCACGTCCTTGCCGGGCACCGCAGGCAGCGCGCCGCCCGCACTTGTGGAAACGGCTGAAACGGGCGGTAAAATCGTGTCCGGTCTATTCAATCTCCTGGTTTCGTGTGCTATACTGGAAAAGCAGCGGCGAGTGCATCTCTGCTGCACGGACTTATGCCGGTAAAGGAGCGTTCTCTGAATGAGACAGGAATTGGAACGGCTGCTGGACACGCACCGGGCGCAGCGCCCGGAGATGCAGCCGCAGGATTATTACAAACTGCTGTACCAGCGGGAATTCGGGTGCGGCCACACGGCCCCCGCGCCGGAAACCGCCGGACGGCACCTGATGGAGGAATATACCCGGGCCGCCGGGCTCCCCGGCGCGGACGCCGTGCCGGAGCATGTAAAGGGCGCCGCTCTGCCGGGCTGTGTCGAGGATATCGGAAACGGGCTGTGCCGCATCTATTTGAACGGCTCGTGGAGCCGTGAGGTGCTGCGCCTTTTGGGGCGCGTATTCTGCGCCACGGCTCGTGAACACAAGGGGGAAACCGCCTGTTTCGCCGCCGTGCTGGACGGCCTGGCGCATTGGGCGGACGCCGTGCTGCCGCCACGGGACGCACAGACCCTGCGGCGGCAGACCGGGACTCTGCGCGCCGCAGGCTGCCCGGCCGTACACCACAGCGCAGCGTACCGGGAGCAATATGCGCCCCACTACCGCGTGGTGCGCCGGTGTTATGCAGACGCCTGGCCCGCTCTGCTGCTGGCCCAGCGCGTTTTGGAATCCGTTTCCCCCGGCGGCCATGCGCTGCTGGCCATCGACGGGCGCTGCGGCAGCGGAAAAAGCACGTTGGCCGCGCATATGGCGCAGGTGTTCGGGTGTCCGGTCTTTCACATGGACGACTTTTTTCTGCCGCCGGAACTGCGCACGCCGGAACGTCTGGCCCAGCCCGGCGAAAATGTGCACCATGAGCGTTTCCTGCGCGAGGCGCTGGAGCCGTTTGCAGCCGGACAACCCGTGCGTTTTTGCCCTTTCGACTGCTCCGCTGGCGTGCCCGGCTCCGCTGTGGAAATTCCCGCCGCGTCCTTTGCCGTTGTGGAGGGCAGCTATTCTCTGCATCCGTCCCTGCGCGGGCATTATACGGCCTCGGTGTTCGTCACCTGCGCGCAGGCGGTACAGCGCGCCCGGCTGACAGCCCGGGGCGGCGCGGATTCCTGGGCCGTATTTGAAGCGCGCTGGATTCCGCTGGAGGAAACCTATTTTAAGGCCCACGCGGTGCAGGCGCTTGCAGATCTGACACTGGACACCACCCCGTTCGCCTGACTGGCCCCGCGCACAAAATACTTGCCAGCGTCCGCATCGTCTGCTATAATAACAGGGAACCGCCGCCATGAAGGCGCGCATCTCCCCGGCGTCCCGGCCGCCCGTGCGGCTTTGCATGCACACGCGTGCATCCATCATCATAAAAACCAGAAAGCCACGAAGGCACGCGCCCCGCATGAAGCAGGGCCTTGTTTTCGCGGCTTTTTTCTGTGAGGAAAGGGATCGTTTATGACAAAATCGAAGTTCAACACAAAACAACTGGTGCTGGCCGCGCTGTGCGTGGCGCTGGGCGTTGTTCTGCCCGTGGCGTTCCACAGCATCCCCAATGCCGGCAGCGTGCTGCTGCCCATGCATATCCCCGTGCTGCTGTGCGGGCTCGTCTGCGGTCCGGTCTACGGTTTGCTGTCCGGTATTCTCACTCCCCTGCTCTCCAGCATGATCACCGGCATGCCGCCGATGGCTTATCTGCCCAGCATGCTGTGCGAGCTGGCCGCCTACGGCCTTGCGGCGGGCGTGCTGCGCCGGTTCGTGCGCACGGGTAAGCGCCCGCTGGACCTGTACATCCAGCTCGTGAGCGCCATGCTCATCGGCCGCCTTGTATACGGCGTGATGAACGCGCTCATCTTCTCCGCCGGAAATTATTCCTTCGCGGTATTTGTTTCGGGCGCGTTCGTAACAGCGCTGCCGGGCATCGTCATCCAGCTCGTGCTGCTGCCTGCCGTCGTCCTTTTGCTGGAAAAGGCGCGGCTGGTGGAAAAACCGTACTAAGAGCGTGCGGCTTCTCCTGAACCGCTGCGGGCGGCACATTTTGTGCCGCCCGTTTTATTTTACGGCTGAACGCGCTGCTTCTCTTCCCTCTGTTTTCATGGTATAATAACCTCAAGCCCGCCGCTTGCGCGGCTGCGCGCACTTCGTGCGCCGATGCGCTTTTGCGCATGGGCTTGAGAGCATTGAACCATGCAAAACCGCAGTGAATGCGGTTTTGTTGAGGCCGCTGCGCGGCATCATGGTATAATATGTCCGGTTGGCGAATACAAGCCGCAGGCGAAGCATGCGCTTAGCGGCATAGATACCATATTTCTTAGTGAACGTGAGCGGTACCCGAAGTGCGAGCTTGGAAATATGGCAGAACAGAAAAAAATTGCTGAAGAAAGGGGGGCGGGCGGCTTGTCCACCCTGTTTGTGACGGATCTGGACGGCACGCTGCTGGGCGCAGACGCGCGCATTTCACAGGAAAGCGCGGCATTGCTGCGCCCTATGCTGGACGAAGGGCTTCAGCTTGCCGTGGCCACGGCCCGCAGCCCCGCCACGGTGGTGGAGCTGCTGCGGCCGCTGGGCCTTCGCACGCCCGCTGTGCTGATGACGGGTACGATGATTTACGATGTTGCGCACACGCGCTGCCTTGCCGCCACGCCACTGGCGCGGGAAACGGCCGCCGCCGTGTGCGCGGTGCTGGAGCGCACGGGCCAGGAGGCGCTTGCTTACAGCGTCAAAGGCGGCCATTTGTATGTGTATTACAAAGAATTCGCCTGCGATTTTGAGCGGTCGTTCGTTTCCAGCCGCATCCATTCGCCGTATAAGACCTTTGTGCAGGTGGAACACTATCCCGAAGCGCTTGCGGGCGGCGACACGCTGATGTTCCTTCTTGCGCTGCCCGGCGCAGAGGAAGCCCGCGCGTTTTACGATATCTTTTCGGCCATTCCCGGGCTTATCTGCTACTATTATTCCGACGAATACGGCAGCGGCGGCTGCCTGCTGGAAATCTATCCCGAAGGCTGCACCAAAGCCAGCGCACTGGCCCGCGTGATGGAGATGACGGGCGCGCGGCGCATCGTCAGCTTTGGGGACAACATCAATGACGTACCGATGTTCCGCATCTCCGCGGAGAGCTGCGCCGTGGCCAACGCCGTGCCCGAAGCGCGCGCCGCCGCTACACGCGTCATCGGCGCCAACACGGAAAACGGCGTGGCCCGCTGGCTGGCCGAGCACTGGAGAGACTGGCAATGACACTTCCCGATATCGCGCCGCCGCTGCTGCGGTGGTATGAACAGAACAAACGCACTCTGCCGTTTCGCACGGTCTCCACGCCCTACCGCGTTTGGGTAAGCGAGATCATGCTGCAGCAAACGAGAGTCTCGGCCGCGCTGCCTTACTTTGAACGCTTCATGGCCGAGCTGCCCACAGTGGCCGACCTTGCCGCCTGCGACCCCGAGCGCCTGCACAAACTGTGGGAGGGCCTGGGCTATTACAGCCGTGTGCGGAATCTGCAAAAGGCCGCGCAGATCGTAATGGAGCAGCACGGAGGCGCGCTGCCCGCCGATTATGACGCGCTGCTGAAGCTGCCGGGCGTAGGCGCATATACAGCGGGCGCCATCGCCTCCATCAGCTTTGGTCTGCCCGTGCCCGCCGTGGACGGCAACGTGCTGCGGGTGTTCGCCCGTATCCTGAACGATGGGCGCGATGTGACCAGGCCTGACGTAAAAAAAGACCTGACAGCCCGCGTGATGGAGCTGCAGCCGCCGGAGCGCCCCGGCGACTACAACCAGGCGCTGATGGAGCTGGGGGCATTGGTGTGCCTGCCGGGCGGCGCGCCCCTGTGCAGCGAATGTCCCTTGCGCGGGCTGTGTGCGGCCCGCGCCCTGGGCGTGCAGGAGACACTGCCCGTAAAGGCGCCGCCCGCTGCAAAAAGAACGCAGCATTGGACCGTGGCGCTGGTGCTGGATATGGAAAACCGGCGCGTCCTGCTGCAGCAGCGCCCGCAGAAGGGGCTTCTGGCGGGGCTGTGGCAGCCCGTGCTGCTGGAGGGCGCGCGCAGCGCCATGCAAACAGAGCAGGCCCTGGCGGCGCTCGGCGTCACAGCCCGCGCCGTGGAGCCTTTGTCGCCCGCCCGGCATGTGTTCAGCCATCTTGTGTGGGAGATGGACGGGTTTGCCTGCGCCGCGCAAAGCTGCGCGCCTCCGCCGGGTTGTGTCTGGGCCGGGCGCGCGGAAGTGGACGAAGTGTATACACTGCCGGGCGCGTTCAAGGCATACCGTCCGGCGTTGAAAAAATACTTGTAAACCGGCCGGAAAGCGGATATAATAAGCGTAAGTGAAAATCGGTGTGCAGGAGGGTGCGGATGGGACTTTTTCTGGCGTCAAAACTGACGAGGCTTGCACTTGGGGCGGCCCAAACCGCTCTGGCCGCGGGAGAGGCCTACCGCACCGGCAAAAAAATAGAAAAACGGGTGCGGGAAGCCCTGCGCCCCCAAAAGGAGGACGTTATCACCATGAAAAAATCGACTTTTGCAGCCATTTTGGTGTTCTTCGCTGCCATTGCCGGCGCGCTGACTGCCGCTTATATGTATCTGCGCCGCCGCGAGGCCGAGCTGGATGAATATGAGCAGCTCCTGTTCAGCGAGGATTTCAGCCACGAGGAACCTGCGGCGGAAGAAACCGCCGCAGCGGAAGAGACGGATGACGCCGAGGACGAAATCGCGTTTTAAGCGCGGGCGCGCCGCAGCATCTGAAACAGAAAAACGCCGGGACGGCCCGCAGGCCGTTCCGGCGTTTCAATTTGTCAAAAAACTTTGCTTTTCCGCCCAACTGCTTTACGAACGGAGCCTGCGGGCGCATCCGCTCTTCTTTTTGCGGCGCGCATTTTGCTTGGCAAAGCCGCATGGCTTTACCACCGCCGGCTGCTTCCCCGGGCGCCTCTTTCACTTTTATGTTTATGCCTTGTTCAACGCAGCGAAACACCTCCGCAGCCTGCACGCATCCGGCGGCATATGCTCTGTCCTATTCGACAAAGGAATGGGATAAAATATAAAATTCCTCCTGCGAGGGCTGCCATTTTTTCTCCAGCTTTTCCAAAGTATCGTCATATCTTTGGGCTTCTTCCTCTGAAAACGCCATCACAGGGCTATCGCGATAGACCCATTTGCGCCCATCCAGCGCGCCGGGAACAAGCTCCTTCACCAGCATGGCCGCGGGGTAACGTCCGTTATCCGCGCAGACGTTGAACTTTTTGCAGCTTTTAAAGCCTCGGGACACATAGTTCGCCGGGCTGCCGAAAATAACGATAACGTCATAGCCCAGCGCGGCCGCTTTTTCAAAAGACGTTTCCATAAGCCGCCTGCCATAGCCCATCCGCTGATATTCCGGCGCGATGCAGACAGGGCCGAACGTGAGGATCTCTTTTTCCTTCCCCGCCGCGTCGGAAAGCTTCGCCTTTGTGTACAGAATGCTGCCGATCACCCGGCCGTCCAGTTCCAGCACCAGGTCCAGCTCCGGAATAAAGTCCTCGTGGCCGCGCATGACCCGCGCCAGATAATGCTCGGTGCAGCCGGGCACATAAAGGTTGTAAAACGCTTTTCTTATGAGCTCTTCCACATGCCTGTGGTCGGTTTCTTTTTCATTTCGTACAATCATTCTTCAGAACGCTCCTTTTCTCCCGCGCGCAGCATACTCAAACCACACCGCCCACAGATACCAGCCCCATGGACACCGCAAAGGTAACGGCCGCCAGCACCACGATGGATGCCCCGATACACACGCCCGTGAGGATCAGTCCCGCACGCGCCAGGCTCCGTCGGCTCTCGTTGCCCCGGGCCGCATAAGCCCATTTCAGCATCAGAACAAGGTTGAGCACCGGTACGCAGAGGGCCAGCAGGATACCCACACATTGCCCTGTTGTCAGGGGAACCATATCTTCCGGCGGGACGGGGGATTCAGCAGGCGGCGGCATTTTTTCACGCTTTGCGCGGCGGCGCTTCCTCCCGGGCCGGGCAGCATCCTCCGGCGCCGGGTTTTCCTGCTCTAGGCTTCCGCCTTCGTCCAAAGGCATGCTTTCCCGCGCAGACGCGGAACGCGCCTGCTCCGCGTTCTGCGCCTGCTCCGCGCTCTGCGCCGCGTCCGCCTGCAGCGCCGCGCGCGCCCCGCAATTTTCACAATACAGCGCGTCCTGCGCAATGGGTTCGCCGCATTTCTCGCAGATCATACCGGGTCCTTTCCGTGCTCATGCACATCCAAAGTAAAGCGCCGGTCCACCGGCGCGGATAAAATGATCTGGGTGCTCGTCTGCCCCAGCTTCTGAAAACGGTTGATCAGGTGCTCCAGCTCATGGATGCCCGCGCAGCTCACCTTCACAATAAAGCTGTGGCTGCCCGTAACATGAAAGCATTGCGCCACGCCGGGCTGATTCTCCACCATCGTGATGAAATACTGCCTGTCGGCCGGAGCGACGGAAATGCTGATCAGCGCGTCGATATGGCTTTTCGGCTCGGCGTCGCCCAGCACTACGGTGTAGCCTGCGATCACGCCCGTCTTTTCCATACGGCGGATGCGCTCGCTCACAGCCGGGCTTGTCAGCGATACCTGGCGGGCGATATCCTTCACCGTCATACGGCCGTCGGCCAACAGCAGGCGCAGTATTTTGCGGTCCAGTTCATCCATGCGGGACAAGCCTCCAATGGTAAAATCTTAATGTTTTAAAGCTGTTTTTCAAAGAAAAGTTATAAAATAAATAATTTGAATCCACTTTCGCGGTTTTCTTAATTATATAATGAATTTTTTCGTTTGTAAATGTTTTTATTAAGCATTTTTCCGCTTTCGTCTTTTGACAAATAAAGCAAAAGGAGTATACTAAAGCTACTGAATTTGATTACACCAAACTTATTTATACTTTCCCACCCCTCTATGCAAAAAGCGCTGCCGCCAAGCAGCGCTTTTTGCTTTGTGTATAAAAATTGCGGCCCGCGCCCCTTTTCGGCGGCGCGGGCCGTTTTATCCGCCTCAGACCAGATACGGCGTAAAACGGTGCAGATCCATCGTTTTGACAATGCCTTCCAGATACACGCCCTCGGGTCGGTATTCCTCGGTTAGAACAGTGCCATTCTCCCGCATGGGCGCAGCCTCGCCCAGTTTATCATAGGGCAGCAGCACCGCGATGCGCCGCACGCGGCCCGCCAGCGCGGCGTCCAAGCGTGCCAGCAGCGCGTCCAGCCCCTCGCCCGTCACCGCGCTGGTGCGCACGGCCGAAGTATCGAACAGCGCCGCGTTCTCCACACGGTCACATTTATTGTACACAACGATCTGCGGGATATCTCCACAGCCCAGCTCGCCCAGCACGTCGTCCGTCACGGCCAGCTGCGCGGCCGCCTCCGGGTCCGAAGCGTCGCATACTTTCAGAATCACGTCCGCAAAGGCGGCCTCCTCCAGCGTGCTTTTGAACGCCTGCACCAGATTGTGCGGCAGCCGGCTTACAAAGCCCACGGTGTCTACAGCCACACAGGCCAGCCCCGAGGGCAGCGTCAGACGGCGGGCTGTCGGGTCCAGCGTGGCAAACAGCATGTCAGCCTCCAGCACCTGCGCGCCGCAAAGGCGGTTCAGCAGGCTGGATTTCCCCACATTGGTATACCCTACCAGCGCCACCACGGGCACACCGCTCTTTTCGCGGCTCTTGCGCGTTTCGGCACGGCGGCGCTCCAGCTCTTCCAGGCGTTCGCGCAGCGCGTCGATGCGGCGGCGCACATGGCGGCGGTCGTATTCCAGCTTGCTTTCGCCCGCGCCGCGGCGGGCGCCTGCGCCGCCGCCCCCGCCGCCGCCCTGACGGGACAGGCTGGCGCCAAGGCCCGCCAGACGGGGCAGACGGTACTGCAACGTGGCAAGCTCCGTTTGCAGTTTGCCTTCATTCGTCACGGCCCGGCTCGCGAATATCTCCAAAATCAGCATGGTGCGGTCTATGACCTGCACCTCCAGCAGCTCCTCCAGATTTCGGATCTGGCTGCCGGACAGCTCGGCGTCGAACACGGCGCACTCCGCGCCCAAGTTGAGGCACAGCATCCGGCCCTCGGCCAGGCGGCCTTCACCCAAAAATGTGGCCGCCTCCGGAGTTTCGCGCTTCTGCACCACCTCCGCCACGGCTTCCATGCCGTTTGCCTGTGCCAGGGCGGCCAGTTCTTCCATGCTGCGCTCAATGTCATATCCGCCGCAATCCGCGGCAAACAATACTACTTTGATCGGTTCTTCGGTCATAATTCTCCTTCATGCCGGCGTGCCGCCGTACAGCGGCGCATTCCGCTCTTTGTCCGTTCATAAAACCGGCGGCGCCAACGCGCGCCGTTCCCGCCGTGTTCATGCTCATCCGGCGCATGGCGGACACCTCTTTCTATATTACTTTTATAATGTATAAGCTGCCTTGCTGCCGCTTACAGCTCATTATAATAAGTATTCTTCCCTCCGTCAAAGGATTTTTTGCTTTCCGGATTTTTTTATGCTATAATAACCCCAAAACCGCCGCTGCCGCGGCTGCGCGCACCCTGTGCGCTTACGCGCTCCCGCGCGTGGTTTTGGGAACATTGCAGCATGCAAAACCGCAGCACGTGCGGTTTTGTTGGGGCCGCTTCGCGGCGTCATGCTATAATAACCCCAAAACCGCCGCTGCCGCGGCTGCGCGCTTACGCGGCAGCACGGCTGTGCGCGCGGGTAGATTTGGCCCGCGCTGGGGAAAGTATGAATGGGTTGGGGGCTTTTTTTGATGCGAGTCGTCGTAAAGGTGGGCACTTCCACGCTTGCCCACAAAACCGGATGTCTGAACATCCGCCTGGTGGAAACACTGTGCAAAACATTGGCGGACCTGCAGAATGCCGGGCACCAGATCGTGCTGGTTTCCTCGGGCGCCATCGGCATGGGCGTGGGCAAGCTGCAGCTCGGGGCGCGCCCCTCGGACATGGCCACCAAGCAGGCCGCCGCGGCCGTGGGCCAATGCGAGCTGATGTACACCTACGACAAGCTGTTTACCGAATACAACCACACCGTGGCGCAGGTGCTGCTCACGGCGGCGGACATCGAGGACAAAATGCGCCGCCACAACGTGGAAACGACGCTTCAGCGCCTGCTGCAGCTGGGCGCTATTCCTGTCATCAATGAAAACGACACGGTTTCCACAGCCGAGATCGCAGAGGTTTCCACCCTGGGCGACAACGATACGCTGGCCTCCATTGTGGCCGTCAGCGTTGAAGCGGACCTGTTGGTGCTGCTCAGCGACATCGAGGGCCTGTACACCGCCGACCCGCACAAAGACCCGGGCGCGGTGCTCATCCGTGAGGTCGCCGCCATCACGCCGGACATTGAAGCGCTGGCGGGGGGCGCGGGCTCCGGCCAGGGCACGGGCGGCATGGTGACGAAGCTGCGCGCCGCGCGCCGTGTGACACAGCGGGGCATCCCCATGGTCATTGCCAACGGCGCGAACCCGCTTTGCCTGTATGACATCGTTGAGGGAAAGCCGGTGGGCACACGCTTTCTGGGGAATGCCCAGGCTTGACGCGCCGCGCCCATTGAACGCCCCGTTTTAAAGGAGGAAACCGACATGACCACCGCCGATCTGCTTTGCGCCGCCCGCGCCGTAAAACCGGCCGCGGCCGCACTTTCCACCGCTGAGAAAAACCGTCTGCTGGAGGCCATGGCCCAGGCTTTGCTGGACCACGCCGATAATATCCTCGCGGCCAACGCCGCGGATGTGGAGGCCGCGCGCGGCGTGATCGCCCCTGTCATGATCGACCGTCTCTCTCTCTCGCCCGCGCGCGTGGAAAGCATGGCCGAGGGCATGCGCGCCGTCGCCGCACTGCCGGACCCGGTGGGCGAGCTCCTCAGCGAGACAGCCCGGTCCAACGGGCTCGTCATCCGCAAGGTTCGCGTGCCCATGGGCGTGATTGCCATTATCTACGAGAGCCGCCCCAATGTGACGGCAGACGCCGCCGCGCTCTGCCTGAAGAGCGGCAACGTATGCGTCCTGCGCGGCGGCAAGGAGGCCATCCGCTCCAATACAGCCGTTGTCGCCGCGCTGCGCGCGGGGCTGGAGCACTGCGGAGCGCCCGGCACGCTGGTGAATCTGGTGGAGGATACCTCCCGCGCCAGTGCCGCCCACCTGATGGAGGCCCGCGGCTTTGTGGACCTGCTGATCCCCCGGGGCGGCAAGGGCCTCATCCGCGCCTGCGTGGACAGCGCCAAGGTGCCCTGCATCGAAACAGGCACGGGTATCTGCCATATTTATGTGGATGCCGCGGCCGACCTGCAAAAAGCCCTGGACATCGTATACAACGCGAAAACGAGCCGTCCGTCCGTGTGCAACGCCGCCGAGGTTTGCCTGGTTCACCGGGACGTTGCACAAGCGTTCCTGCCCGCGTTGGCCGCGCGTCTGGCCGGCAAACAGGTGGAGCTTCGGCTCTGCCCCCGCGCCGCGGCCGTCATTCCCGGCACGCCCGCCGGGCCGGAGGATTTCGACACCGAATTTCTGGATTACATCCTGGCCGTAAAGGTCGTGGACAGCGTGCAGGACGCGGCCGCGCACATCGCGGCCCACTCCACGGGCCACAGCGAGGCCATCGTCACCGAAGACGCCGCCGCGGCGGACGCATTCTGCGCGGCCGTGGATTCGGCCGCCGTATATGTGAACGCCTCCACGCGCTTTACGGACGGCGGCGAATTCGGGCTGGGCTGTGAAATGGGCATTTCCACGCAGAAGCTGGGCGCGCGCGGGCCGATGGGCCTGGCCGAGCTGACCAGCTACAAATATATCATCCGGGGCAACGGACAAGTGCGCTGAACGCCCCGCTTTCAACAAGGAGAGTACCGATATGGCAACTTCAAACGAAGCCGAAAAGGCGCGCCACGCGCTGCGCCGCCGCCGCAGGCTGCGGCAGGTGCTGGGCGCGGTGGTGTGTGTCCTGGTCGTCATTGGGCTGGCAAGCGTCATTTCCGGCGGCGTGCGCCTGACAGCCAGCCTGTTCGACGACACCGAGGAAAAAGAGGAATTCGAGCTGCGGCTGCAAACGCTTGTCTCGCTGGACCCGGAGCCTTTTGATTCACTGGAAAGCGCAAACCGCGCGCGCCTGCTGGACGCGGCCATCTGGTCCGTTATCCAGCAAAACAGCGACAGTCTGGACACCTACGAGCGCGACGAGGTGGGCGCGATGTACCTGCCCACACTGGATATCGACCGCGCCGTGGCCTCGCTGTACGGGCCGGATTTTCATTTCAATTACGAGACCTTCACCGACAACGGGCTGACGTTCCAGTATGTGCCGGAAAAGAACGCCTACCTGCTGCCCATCACCAGCGTGAACGGCAACTATTCGCCGCGCGTGATGCAGATCCGGCGCGAAGGCAGCACCAAGCGCGTGACCGTCGGCTATCTGGACCTGTACGGCAGCGGCGAGATCGTGTTCGACCCCACCAAGCTGGAACCGGCGAAATATATGGATTATATCTTTACGAGAAGCGGCGACGCGTATTACCTGACAGCCATTACCGAAAGCGAGATGAAAGCAGAGAGCCAGACGGGTTCCGTCTCTTCCGGTGGAGCGCAGGCGCCTGTTGCCCCGCAGGACCAGGTGATGGATAATGTGGCCTCGGCTCTGCCCGAGAGCGTGGCGCCCGCGCAGAGCGGTTCCGCCTCGGAAAGCACAACCACGGACCCGGCTTCCGCGCCGGCAGAATAACTGCGAAAACACCGCCTATCCTGCGATGGGCGGTGTTTTTGTGACAAGGCGTATTTTTAAGGAAATCGTAAGGGTTTTCCCCTGCCGGAATTTATAATCAGGCGGTATCATACAAGCAACGGGAGGATGCGGATATGGAACAGACAAAGATTCTTGTCGTGGACGACTCCCTCAAGACCTATTTGGCCTTCGGTGATGACTCCATGAGCGCCCTGAAGGAGTTTGACGAGGCCTACATCGCCGCCAACAAGGAAGCCTGGATCGATACCTTCCAGCGCACCGTTGCTGTTCAGTAACCTACCAAAGTATCCGCAGAAACGGAGGAGACGCCCCGGCGTTTCCTCCGTTTTTCAAGCATCTGACAAGGAGGAGCCCGCCATGAAGCTGACTGTCTTATCGGAAAACACCGCCCTGGACCCCCGCCTTGAGGCGGAATTCGGCCTGTCCGTCTATCTGGAGGAGGGGAACACCCGCCTGCTGTTCGACGCTGGGGAGCGGGGTGCCTGCCTGCGGAACGCGGAGAAGCTGGGCATCGACCTCCGGCAGGTCACGGCTACGGCCTTCAGCCACAACCACCGGGACCACTGCGGCGGCCTGCTGTCCCTGGCGGCGGTCCTGCCGCCGGAAGTTCCCATTTACGCCCACACCGGCTTTTTCATCCGGAAATGGTGGGACCACCGGTGCGACCCGCCCCAGCAGGAGACCTATGCCCAGACCCTGGAGCTGGTAGGCCCGCCTATGGAACCCTCTTGGTTCTTCCAGCAGGGCCTGACCGGTTTCCGCTGCCTGGCGGACGACACGGTGGAGATCGGCCCTCATGTGTATCTCCTGGGGAATTTCCCCGTCCCCGGACCAGAGGAGGCGGTGCATCCCTCCTCGGTCATGGAGGGGCCGGATGGCCGCCTGGTGCTGGATACCTTCCCGGAGGAGCAGGTCTGCGTGGTGGATACTCCGGCGGGGCTGGTGGTGCTCACCGGCTGCGCCCATAACGGCATCTGCAGCATTCTCTCCACTGTGGAGCGGCGCTTTCCGGGCCGTCCCATCCACGCCATTTTCGGCGGCACTCATCTGGTTCCCCCAGACCCGGCGCGGATTGCCCGGACGGCGGACTGTTTCCGCCGCAGCTCTGTCGCCTGCGCCGGTGTCTGCCACTGCACCGGCCCTCTGGGGCTGGAGGCCTTTGCCCAGTCGGTGCCCGCCTATCTGCCCACCGGCGCCGGCCTGGTATGGCAGACGCCCTCTTTCGCAAGGACATCCGCAGGCAGAAAAGAGAACTGACCGCCATACGGAAAGCCCGCAAACCCAGAAATAAACCCCCGGATACCTTATCCTCCCTGTCAGGGGAGCAAGGTATCCGGGGGTTTTATCTATTACAGAATCGGGCAGTTCTGCCCTGCTGTGCGGTTTTTCCCCGGATCATTCCCGCAAGGTAGGTGCGCTGCCAGATAAGCGCACATCCCGGGCAGAAACTCGTGGTGCTTCGGCAGAGGCCGTGCCACGTGGGAGGGCTTCATGCTGATCTCCCGTCTCAGCTGGCTGTTGGAAAGTTCCGCAATATTCATCAGTGCGTCAAATCGTTCGACAAACATGGTGATCTCTCCGCCTTTTTCTCCATTATATGACAGCTATCCGCACGAGCCAACAATTTTGGCACGGTTTGTGCCGAAAATCTGGCATGGTCATTCGAGCGCGTTCGCTTGTTTTTTTCCTCTTTCAGCCCGTATCCTATATAGATAAGGAGGCACCCCCCCGGTTCCGCAGCGGATCATCAATTTCTTAACAAGCTCACTTAGCGCAAACTCTGTCTGTCAATTCTGCAAACGCCCTGCTTTTCATGTTCGCGCATGGTAAAATACACAAATACCCAGTCCCCCACCCGCATTTATTTTGCATTTTGACGGATTTTGGCCATCACTGCCAAACAATTCACTTCCGCTTCAAGGGCGGCAGCACCGCTGCGGTATAAATTCAGCCGGGACAAACCCATGGCTGAACTTCTTCTATATTCCTACATTTAAGGGAGGAAAGAAACTTATGAAACGAAGGATTTCGTCAACCCTGATGGCACTTGTGCTGTGTCTCACACTCCTTCCGGCAGCGGCCTATGCCGCCGGGGGCACGGCGGTCTATGTCAGCAGCAGCGGCAATGATGGGACCGGTGACGGCTCGGCGGACAAGCCCTTCGCCACGCTGGCCAAGGCGGTCGACGCAGCGGATGACGGCGCGACGGTCTATGTGATGAGCGACCTGACCATGACGGCGCCGCCCGTTTCAGACCTGTTGCAATCGCGAAAAAAATTGTCATTTTGACTAAGCTGACCCTTGCAGGCAAACCGGCTTTATGCTATAATTTCCCCGTAGCTTCTGCGGGGTTTTACCGCAGTTGTAAATATGATCCATATCCGGTGGAAAGCGGTGAACGCCTATCAAGCAAATCAGCAAACATCCCTGAACCCCATCGCATCCCCTGAACCCGGGTCCCGGATGGGACTCAAAAGAAATCGCGTGGAAAGAAGGTATAAATTTATGAAATGCAAACGGCTATGCGCATGGCTCCTGTCTCTTGTTATGATGTTCTCCCTGCTGCCTGTTTCGGCCGCCGCGGCGGGTACAGACGTGGGGTCAAAAGCCTATGATGAAATTCGCATCTATTTGGATGCGGAGACGAAAACAGATTTCGATAATCTGGAAGGCACGCTGACAAAGCAAGTCCGTATTATTAGCCCCGAATATTCGGGTGGTGACACTCTCTGTTTTCACAATATAGAAAAAACCTATTGGTATGCACCAAATATTATTAGAAAGGTAACCGCAAATGATATTACACGCATTGATCTGGTGCGTGATAAAGCGTTGGGTCACAGTTCAAAAATTCAGATTCCCATCGGCGGCAACGAGATTATAAAGTAACGATTTCCGAGGGTGGCTCGGCAAAATTCCTCCGCATCGACATCACCAAGCGGACGCCCCACGCGGTAAAATATGTGTTCGCTTCTCCAGCCCCGGAAACTGTTCCTGCTCCGGTGGATCCCGCAAAGTATACGGAGACGTCTTCCGTCACACTGCTTGACCCTGCCGAGAAGAGTGTGACCGGCACGCACGAAGGCCGCACCGGCCTTTGGACGTTCGACGGCTGGACGGTAAAGGGTGATCAAACCAACACGCAGATCTCTCAGGCGGACAAGAAATTCATTATGCCGGACGAAGATGTGACGGTCACCGGCACGTGGACGTTCACCTCTGATCCGACCCCTGTGTATGTTTATTTTAAGACGGTCAACACTAAGAACGAACTGGTCAAAGTTGAAAGTGGCGTGACATACAATGCTAACGGTAGCAGTTGGGCAACGCTGGGCAAGCTGGTAACGGCAACTCCCGTGACCCCAGAGAAGAAGAACATTCTGGGCGCCGAGGTCAAGACAAGCAGTAATTTCGTGAAGCACGACAGTAATAAGGACTTTAACCTCGATTGGATCAGCGAATGGGTGGACCTGAAACAAGATAACGGCGCGGCCGGTTATGGCGACGCTCCTGTATGGGCCTGGCACCTGGACGGTCAGGTCAATGTCTATAAGCTGTCCTATGACGCCAATCGGCCCGCCGGTGTAACGGCAGATGTTACGGTCCCCGATTCTGCGTATTACCTGCCGGGCTGGAACGCCCCGGTGAGCACAGATGATCCCACGCTGCAGGGCTATAACTTCGGAGGCTGGTATAAGGAGCCGGAGTGCGTGAACGAGGCTAAGGAAACGGTTGCGCAGATGGTTCGCGATATGCTCAAAAAATATATTGTCACCCAAGACTGATTCTTT
>OLGF01001175.1_pt1 | contig 29391 bp, 26 predicted proteins | sample 1604971 | NCBI WGS metagenome assembly OLGF01 (sample SAMEA3888902, study PRJEB22519) | human gut metagenome | biome: human gut; feature: human-associated habitat; material: faeces | place: Denmark | collected 2011 | reverse complement strand
GCTTTTGCACCTTGAAAATCTTCTCGATCGGCGTCCCTCGACGCTCTCGGGGGGCGAAGCGCAGCGCGTGTCGCTTGCGCGGGCGCTTTCGGCCGCCCGAGAAATGCTGATCCTCGACGAACCCACGGCTTCGCTCGACCCGGAACTGCGGGGCGAACTCGTCGAAGGGGTCGCCGCCGTCGCGCGCCACACGGCGCTTCCCATCCCTCTACATCACGCACATGGGCGAAGAGGCCCTGCGTCTCGCCCCTAAGGCGCTCTACGTCGAAAAGGGGCGGATCGCCGAATACGACGACACCGAAGCCGTGCTCACGCGCCACGGCTACGTCGGGGAGGGATTCCGATGACGGACACGGATCTTCTTTTTCCCATCACGCTCACGCTGCAGGCGGCCTTCTCGAGCCTCGTCCTCTTTGCGGTGATCGGGGTGCCGCTCGCGCTCTATACGGCGCGCTCGAAGACGCGCCTCTCGCGTGCGGCCCTCTTCATCGCGACGCTCCCGCTCATCTTTCCGCCGGTGGCCCTGGGTTACCTTCTTCTCCTTCTCGGGATCAACGGGCCCGTGGGGTCGGTCCTGCACAACGCCTTCGGAACCCGCATCGTCTTTTCGCAGACGGCGGTGACGTTCGCCGCCTTCATCGCGGGACTGCCGCTCGTGATCCGGCCCGTGAAGGAAGCCTTCGAATCGAAGACGCTCCTCGACCTCGAGTGCGCGGCGCGCGTCTGCGGTGCGACGCCGATGACGACCTTCCTTCGCGTGACCTTGCCCACCGTGCGAAACGCGATCCTCTCCGCCTTTTTGCTCGGGACCGCCCGGGCGAGCGGGGAGGTGGGGATCACGATGATGCTGGGCGGGAACGTCTCCGACAAGACGAACACGCTGTCGCTCGAAATCTACAACGCCGTCGGACGAGGGGACTTCGATACGGCGACGGCGCTCTGCGCGGTTCCCGCCGCGGTCGCCCTCGTTCTCTACGCGGCGCTCGAACTGCTTCGCCGCCGAAGCGACGTCTGACGACGCCCGGGCCCTCTCGTTTTTTCGAAAAATCCGCGCTTCTTTTCCTTTCGATGAGGACGGTCGAAAAGTCGGGAGAATCCTTTGCGGCTCAGGAAAAGAAAAGTTATCCACAAGAAGGGGCCCCGAAAGTTGTCCACCGAAACGGTGCAGAACTTTCGGGGCTTTGTCATGGAAATGTCACGGAAGTTGCTGGAAATGCCTTGTTTTTGTGCAAATTAAGCTTTTCCGTGTTCCCGTTCGAAGCGTTCCTTGGCCTGACGAAGGAAGAGCTTGAGGCGGTTCGAGACGTTCGCGCGGCTCGTGCCCGCTTCAAAGTCGATGGCGCAGAGGTTCGCTTCGGGGAAGCGTTCGCGAAGGGTGCGCATGACGCCCTTGCCGGTGATGTGGTTGGGGAGACACCCGAAGGGCTGCAGGCACACGACGTTGGGAATGCCGTTTTCGAGGCTTTCCATCATTTCGGCCGTGAGGAGCCACCCTTCGCCCGCCTGTTGGCCCGCCGACACGACCCCGCGGATGTGCGCGAGGCTCGAGGCGAGGCTGTGGGGCTTCGGGAAGGGCGTGCCCGCAAGCACCGTGGCCGAGCGCTTGCGAAGCGATTCGATCCAGCCGATCATGAGTTTCGCCGCCCAGGCTTTGCCCTTGGAGTCCCCGTAGTGTTCGGCGCGGTAGACGTCGTCGTAGAGACAGTAGAGGAAGAAGCTCGAGAGGTCTCCGACGACCGGCTCCACGCCCTGTTCGATCATCTCGTCGACGATGCGCTGATTCGCGTCGGGGTGGTACTTGAGGAGGATTTCCCCCACGATCCCGGCTTGCGGAATGCGCTCGGCCCGCACGGGAACGCGCAGGAAGTCCGCCGTCATGCGCCGGAGCGTGTCGGTGTAGCCGAAGTAGGAGCCGTTCTTCACGCGAAGCGACACGATGTCGGTCCACTTCCTGCGGAGTTCTTCGGCGTCGCCCTTCGTCGCTTCGCGGGCGCGCACGGAGTTCGTGAGCCGCTGCAGCATGTCGCCGTAGAGCACCGCGTGCGTCATGCGGTGAAGGCCCTTGACGCCGATCGGAAGCGCGTGCACGGGGTCGATCGTGCCCGCCGAAATCGAGTAGACGGGGATCTCGGGACGTCCGAAGTCGTGAAGGGCCCAGCGAAGCAGGTTCGGATAGTTCGTCGCGCGGCAGGGACCGCAGGTCTGCGCGAGGACGAGAACGGGCTTTTCGGCGTTGATTTCGCCCGAGGCGAGGGCGTCGAGGAACTGCCCGATCACGACGATCGCCGGATAGCAGGCGTCGTTGTTGACGTAGCGAAGGCCGAGTTCCAGGGCGCTCGGGCGCACGTCCGAAAGGAGCCGCACGTCGTAACCCAAGGATCCCAGAGCCGAAGCGAGGATCGGGAAGTGAATCGGCGCCATCTGCGGCACGTAGAGGGTCGAGCCCTTTTCGAGTTTGGGCTGCTTCGCCTCTTCTTCGTCCGCCGCATGGCCGTGCGGAATCGACGCGATCGGAATGACGCGGTGCTTTTCCGTGCGGCGGCGGTCGTCGAGCGCCGCCATGAGGGAGCGCAGACGAATGCGGGCCGCGCCGAAGGCGTCGCCTTCGTCGATCTTGAGAAGCGTGTAGAGCTTTCCTTCGGGCTCGAGCAAGCGCTTCATCTGCTCGCTCGTCACGGCGTCGAGACCGCAGCCGAAGCTCACCAACTGCACGACTTCGACGTCGGGGTGCTCGAGCGCGTATTCGGCCGCGCGGTAGAGTCGGCTGTGGAAGGTCCACTGATTGACGACCGAAAGGGGCTTCGGGTTGAGGACGAGGTGCGCGACGGCGTCCTCGGTCACGACCTCCGCACCCATGGAAGAAATGAGGGTCGGAATCCCGTGGTTGACGAGGGGATCCAAATGATAGGGATGGCCCGCGAGCACGATGAGGGGCACGCCCTTGGCGTGAGCGAGCGCGGCGCGTTCTTCGCCGAGCGCGTGGAGTTGATCGCGGTAGCGCATAAGCGCTTCGCGGCCCGCACGGAAGGCTTCGCGCACTTCGTCGACGGGAAGTTCCGGGAAGGATTCGCGCACGCCCGCGAGAACCGAGTCCTCGCGCTCGAGGTCGATGAAGGGCGCCATGAGCGAAACCTTCGGGAAGGTCGAGAGGAGATTGAGCCGGAGCACCTCCGGATAGCCCCCGACCACCGGGCAGGCGTAGCGGGCGTCGCCTTCGGGGAAGGGCGTTCCTTCGCGCGCGACGGACGGAAGCCAGATGCGGTCGACCCCTTCTTCCGCGAGCCACGTCACGTGGCCGTGCGCAAGCTTCGCGGGCCAGCAAAGGGTCTGCGAGGGAATCGTTTCGGTGCCCTTCGCCGCGATCGTGCGGTTCGAGGCGGGCGAGAGCACGACCTTGAAGCCGAGTTTCGTGAAGAACGCGTGCCAGAAGGGATAGTGTTCGTAGACGTTGAGAACGCGCGGAATCCCGATCGCCCCGCGCAGAGCCTCTTCGAGAACGGGTCGGTCAAAGAGGAGCGCCGTCTTTTCGTCGTGGAAGGAGACTTCGTCCTTCGCGGCGCGGCCGAGCGACTTCAAAGCGAATTCGCAGCGGTTCCCGCTTACGAACTTTTCGCCCGACGCGAAACGGTGGAGCGTCAGGCGGCAGTGATTGCTGCAGCCGCGGCAGAGGAACTCCCGGCGCTTTACGTCGGTAAGATCAAAGGTCTTTTCGTCGAGTTCGGGCACGGGCGTTTCGGCCGTCGTGCGTTCCTTGGCGAGAAGGGCCGCCCCGTAGGCGCCCATGTGCCCAGCGATGTCGGGGCGGATCACTTCGCGCCCGATGTGCGTTTCAAAGGCGCGCAAGACGCCGTCGTTCAAAAAGGTCCCGCCCTGCACGACGACGTGTTTGCCGAGTTCGTCGGCGTTGCGGATGCGAAGGACCTTGTAGAGCGCGTTTCGCACGATCGAGTGGCAAAGCCCCGCCGCAATGTCGTCCGTTGAGGCGCCGTCGCGCTGGGCCTGACGCACCTTGGAATTCATGAAGACCGTGCAGCGCGTGCCGAGGTCGACGGGCGCACGCGAGCGAAGCGCCGCCGCCACGAATTCGGGAAGCGTGAGTTCAAGCTGGTCCGAGAAGGTCTGAAGGAACGATCCACAGCCGGAGCTGCAGGCTTCGTTCAGGGTCACCCCGGAAATGAGCCCGTCCTTGACGGCGAGGCACTTCATGTCCTGTCCGCCGATGTCGATCACGTAGCTCACGTCGGGCGCGAAGTGCGCGGCCGCGCGCTGATGCGCGAGCGTTTCGACTTCAGCCCAGTTGGCGCCGAGCGCCGCTTTGGCGAGCTCCGCCCCGTAGCCCGTTGTGCAGATCGAGCGGATGCGCGCCCCTTCGGGGAGGGACGCCGCAAGGGTCTTGACGCGCGGGAAGAGGCGCTCGAGCGGATTTCCTTCGTTTCGTTCGTACCAGGCGGAGAGGAACCGTCCGTCGCCGTCGATCAGAACGCCCTTCACCGTGGTGCTGCCGAGGTCGATCCCGAGATAGAGGTCGCCCCGGGCTTCGGAGAGATCGGCGCGCTCCACCTTTTCCTTTTCGTGGCGCGCGCGGAAGGCGGCGAGCTCTTCGTCGTTCGCAAAGAGCGCGGGAAGACGTCCGGCGCCCGCTTCGACGCGGACCTTGGCGAAGCGGTCGATGAGCTCGCCGAGATTTGCGAGTTCCGGCGATTCGTCGGCCGTGAGCGCCGCCCCGTGGGCGACCGCGAAGTGCGCGTCGTCGAGCGCCGTGAAACTTTGTCCCGGACCTTCGAGCTTGCGGATGAAGCTCTCGCGAAGGCCCTTCAGGAAGGAGAGCGGACCGCCCAGGAAAACGATCTTTCCGCGGATCGGACGCCCGCAGACGAGGCCCGAAATCGTCTGTTCCGCGACGGCGTCAAAGACGCTTCGCGCGGCTTCCGAGCGGGGAACGCCGCTGTTCAAAAGTGCGACGAGGTCGGTCTTTGCAAAGACCCCGCAGCGCGAGGCGATCGGGTGCGACACGGCGGCCGAGAGCGCGAGTTCGTCAAGGCCCGCGGCGTCGGTCGAAAGGAGCGCCGCCATCTGGTCGATGAAGGCGCCGGTCCCGCCCGCGCAGGCTTCGTTCATGCGCAGTTCCAGTCCGTTCGTAAGATAAAGGAGCTTGGCGTCTTCGCCGCCCAATTCGATCGCGACGTCCGCGTCGGGAAGACGATCGGCGAGAAAAGTCGCGCCCGCCGCCACTTCCTGCAGGAAGGTGACGCCGAGCGCCTCGCTCAGGGCGAGCGCGCCCGAGCCGCTCAGCACCGGCCGCACGGGACGTCCGGGAAAGCGTTCGTTGAGTTCGGAAAGGAGCGTTCGGACGGTGAGGATCAGGTCGCTCTTGTGGCGGCGGTAGTCGCGCGCAAGGATCTTGCGGTCGTCGTCAAGGAGAACGTACTTGACGGTGGTGGATCCGAGGTCGAGTCCCAAAAGCATGGCTTCTCTCTCTCTTTTTAGAATGGTTTGGGTTCGGTGACGGGGAGACGTTCGATCATTTCCCGAAGGATGCGCGCGAAGTATTCGGCCCATTCCCGTTCGCGGCCGCGGCAGAGCTCTTCGGGAGCGTCCATGAGAAAGTGCAGGAGCATGCCCGTGAAGGCCGAGACCGCCCTTTGGGCGGGATCGTCCGGGGAAAGTCCGAGGGCGAGGGCCAGGCGAACTTCGAGTTGTTCCTTGGCCCAGGCCGTGTGCGCGTAGAGAAACTGCTTTCGCATCGGACGCCCGAGCGAGAGGAGCAGAATGGCGCGGCAGTCGTCTCCGAGCCGCACGAGCGCCTCGATGAGGGCAAGCAGATCCATTTCGGCATCCGCCCCCTCGGGTTCGGGAAGCCGCTCGAGGAGAAGTTCGGCCCGATGATCGAGCACCGCCTCGAAGAGCGCCCCCTTGTTGGTGAAATAGTGATAGACGAGATTTCTCGTGACGCCGGCTTCGCGCGCGAGGTCCGAGAGCGAAACGCCCTCGAAACCGCGGTCTCGGAAGGATCGGGAGGCGATTTCAATGATCTGCTTTTCTCTCTCGGAATGCGTGCGGCGATTGACGTGTTTCCTCATTTCCTTGTTCCATGAGCGAACGATTGTTCACCCGCCTATTGTACGGATGCGAAATAAGGAAAAGCTGCGTGAAAACGCCGTGAAAACCCTTACGAAAAATCAAAAGCGGTTATGGCCTTCGAGCTTGAGCAGGAGGACTTTTCGGTCGAGGCCGCCGCCGAAACCGGTGAGCGAGCCGTCGGAGCCGATGATGCGGTGGCAGGGAACGGCGATGCAGAGGGGGTTAGAACCCACGGCCTGCGCGACGGCGCGAAAGGCCGTCGGTCTTCCGATCCGGCGGGCGATGTCGCCGTAGGAGGCGGTTTTGCCGTAGGGGACCTCAAGGAGCGCCTTCCAGACGCTTTCCTGGAAGGGCGTCTCGCAGGGACGAAGCGGCAGGTCGAAGGTTTGGAGTCGGCCCGCAAAGTAGTCTTCGAGGGCCTTCGCGGCCTTCTCGAGAACGGGAGAGTCGCCCGTCACGGGCACGGCGCCGAGCCGCTTGCAGAGCGCCTTGAGGCAGTGGGGCGCACCCGGGGCGTCGGGCCAGTCGCAAAGAACGAGGGCGTCTTCGACGGCGCCCAGACGCATCACGCCCGTGGGCGTCTCGATTTCCTTGAGGGTGAGCGTGATCATGCTTTGCGGTCTCCGGTGCGCAGGATTGGGTTGAACGGGGGCGGGCTCCGAAAAGAGACAGTGTAGCCCACGGCGAAGCCCGTGTGCGGGAGACGAAAAACGCCCGGACGGCGTTCAGAGATCCGTCCGGGCGTCGGGTGGAGGCGAAGCGCTGAGGCTCCGAAAAGGATCAAAGAAGATGCTTGCCGTCGCGCGAGGTCGAGGCCTTCACTTCCTTCGTTTCCACGGGAACGATGTCAAAGCCCGTCACGCGGTGGCCGTTCACCTGCGTGTAGAGCCAGAGGTCCATGGTCGCGCCCGCGACGGCGCCCTTGGTGACGTCCTTCGACTTGAAGGTGAAGACCACGTCTTCAATGCCGTCGCCGTTGATGTCCTTGTATTCCATCTTCTGCGCCGGGGCGAAGTTCCCAAACTTGCGCGTGGAGTTGAGCTGATTGGCGCTCATGCCGGCGCGCGTGGCGGCGAGGTTGGCGCTCTTCACGGAATGGTCCTTGGAGCCGAGGAGCGCGAAGGCGACCGCTTCGTCCGAGTCCATCTTCACCGTGTCGGCGAGGATGTCGACCTTGTAGGGCATGAGGCGGGCGTTTTCGTCCTTCATGACGGCGAGGACTTCGTCGTAGACCTTCTGGTTGTAGTCGTGCAGGAACGCGCGGCGTTCTTCGCCCTTGAGCTTCGCGGCTTCCTTCGTCACGTCGGCGCGCTCGGCGAGGTATTTCCCTTCAATCTTGGCGATGAGTTCCGTACGGTGCGCAATTTCGCCGCCGCGCAGATAGTCGATCGCGTTCGTGCCGGCGCTGAAGACGCTGTGCGGCGTGAATTCGGCGCGGAAGTCAAACATGGCGGGCGTGCCGGCGAAGTGTTCCTTCGTGGCGGTGACGCCGTCCACAAAGGCCGTGCCCTTGGCGGGACCCGCGAGCGGATAGAGCGGAATGTAGACCGACTGGCAGGGACGGCCCACGGTCTTCCAGGCTTCCGTGAGCGTGGGATCGGCCGTGAGGTTGTAGACGATCGAATCGTGCGAAGTCGTGCGGCAGATGCCTTCCGAGGCCGAGTGATAGAGTTCCTGCTCTTCGCCGATGTAGTCTTCGTGCAGACGCAAAAGCGTCATCGCGTCCGCAACGCCCAACTTGTGGTCGATCTTGGCGCTGTACGGGAAGGTTTCGGGATCGTTGTATTCCTTGCCCGTGAGGAACTTCCAGGCGATCACGTTGCGGTTGGCGTTCCAGCGTTCCGCGCGGATGCTTTCGGGCGCGACGATCTTGCGCCAGTTGAAGATCGGATCCTTGGCGTCGTGGCGGCCGTCCTTGTTGGCGCGCTCCACCTGGCCGGGTTCGATGCGCCAGGTTTCGGTGTCCTTGAGGTCGACGGCGTCCATCATGAAGACGTTCGGGATGTAGACCACTTCGTCGTCGTGAATCTTGCGGGCCACCCAGGAGTTCCCCTGGTGAATGGCGAGCTGCCAGGCTTCCTTCGCGTCGGCGAAGGTGTAGGTGCGGCCGTCGTGGAAGTAGCCGAATTCCTTCAGAAGCGCCGTGGCGATGTCGACCGCTTCGCGGGCGGAATGGGCGCGTTCGGCGACGAGGCGGCGGATGCCGTAGCCGATGCCGCCGTCCTTCACTTCCATGCGGTCGGCTTCGAAGATTTCGCCGCACCAGTTCGTGGCGACCACGACGCCCGCGTCGTTGAAGAAGCCGTCCGCAAAGCTCGCGCCGTCCGGAACGAAGGTCTGCGTCCAATAGAAGCCGAGCGTTTCCTCAACCTGCGGGATCTTCGCGGCGAAGGATTCGAACTCGATCATTTCGCCCTTCTTGTGCTTGGCGGGCGGCACGTAGTGCTGCAAGTTGAAGAGGCGTCCGCCGTTGTCTTCGTTGTGGGCGACGATGATGTTGCCCGTGGCGGAAACGTCCTTCCCGATGATGAGCGTGCTGCAGGCTTGGGCGGTGCCGACGGCGGCAATGGCCGCAAAGGCGGCGACGAGGCTTTGAGCGAAAAGTTTGGTCATGGTGGTTGGTCCTCATGATGTGCCGGCCAAGGGAGCGGTCGGCATCCGATAGAGTCTAGGGGAGATGGATTTTGGTGTCTTCGGTGGATTCCCTAGGGAAAAGGGAGTACCGAAAGAGGCGGAAATCCGCTAGGGAGGGAGAGCGGCGACGTGGATGAAAAGGACGATGCGAGGCGTTCGATTCGCCGCCTCCGATCCTCCGAGGCGACGGTTTGGCCTTGCGCGCCAAGATGTTGTGCTTCCGTGCCACCTTTGAGACGGGAAGCAAAGGAGCGGCTACGCTCGGGGCAGACCCGATTTCTGCGGTGGAAGGCACCGCAGTGCTGAAATGCAAAGGAGCGAACCATGACCGAGCGAAAGCTGCTGATCCACGGATACGTCGTCACCATGAACGCCGAATTCGAGTGCATCGAAGACGGCGCGGTGCTGATCGAAGGAAAGCGCATCGAAGCCGTCGGCAAGACCGCGGACCTTCTCGCGCTCGTTGGCGAGGCGGAGGTCGAGCGCATCGACTGCACCGGCAAAATGATTCTTCCCGGACTCATCGATGCGCACACGCATGCGGGGCACTGCCTCAATCGCTCGCTCGGGCTCGATTCGCGCACGCGCTGGATGGACTATCTCACGAAGATCTATCACCATTCCACGACGCCCGATTATTGGTATGCCGAAGGGCGGCTCGCGGCGCTCGAGCGCCTCAAGGCGGGCATCACCTGCGGCGTGTCGGTGATCTCCAACGCCGCCCGTTGCGACGATCCGCGCATCGTGGTCGAGCACGTCCGCGGGCACGCGGAAGTGGGGACGCGCGAGAATCCCGCCATCGGTCCTTCGAATCCTCCGTATCCGCGCGCCTTTGCGCAGGAGGAAAACGGACGGCTCGTCGAAAAAGAGTTCTCTTTCGACGAACTGATGGCGAAGGCCGAGGAGGCGATCGAGCTCGTGAACGGCAGTCACGACGGCCTCATCGGCGCCTTTGCCGCGCCCTTTGTGATGGTGAGTTCGATTGAGGGTTCCAAAGCGACGCCCGCGGACCTCGCCTGCCGTCTGACGGATCAGGACCGACATATGATGAAGGCGATCCGCGAAGTGGCCCGCCGTCAGCACGTGCGGATTCACACCGAAGCCTTCGGCGGCATGATTCGGTTGGCCGCGCAGGCGGACGACCCGCTTCTCGGACCCGACGTGCACGTGCAGCACTGCAAGGGCATTTCCTTCCGAGAGGCGATGATCCTAGCCGAAACGAAGACGAACGTCACGACGACGCCCGCCTGGCATCAGCTGCAGATGCGGTGTCCCGTTCCCGAACTCATCGAGCTCGGCGCCAACGTGGCCGTCACGACCGACGGCACCGCACCCGCCATGCCGTTTGATCTCTTCCGCGCCGCGCGCGACACGGCGCTTTTGCAGCAGTCCGCCGCAAACGATCCCTTCATTCTTCCCGCGGGGAAGCTTCTCTCGATGATCACGATCGACGCCGCCCGCGCGATCGGCCGCGAGGCGGACCTCGGTTCGCTCGAAGTCGGAAAGCTCGCCGACATTACGACGATCAAAACGACGTCTCCGCACCTTATGCCGAGACTCATGCCGATTCATCAGCTGATGCTCTACGGAAATCCCGGCGACGTGGCGGATGTCTTTGTGGCGGGCAGAGCGCTCATGCGCGACCGCAAGGTGCTCACGGTGTCGGAAGCGGACGTCTTCGAGTGTGCGCAGGCTGCGAGCCTGGAGGCCGTCCGCCGCGCGGGCTATGAGCGGCTTCTCAAGCCCGCCGACAACTTCTGGACGGGCGCGCAGAGCCATCTTTCCGCGCTGCGCGAACCCTGAGATACCGGGCGGACGAAGAAAGGGGAGCGGCAGAACCGCTCCCCTCGGAAATCGTTTCTCATGCCCGCTCACGAGCGGAGCGGGTCTTCGGAAACATTAGAAGACGTAGGAAAGGCCGGCGTAAACCTGACCGATCTTTTCCTTCATCGAATCGCTTTCGTTGCCTCCTGCAAACTCGGCGCTCATGTCGTACTTGCGTTCGCCGTAGCCGGCGCCCGCATAGAGGCTCGCCTGTTCGGAGAGCGGATAGACGTAGCGCGTCGTAATGCCGTAGAACTTGATGTCGAGGTTGCCGTTCGTGAAGGTGTTGGACGGATCCGTACCGTCGTCGAGTTCGCCGTCGGCGTAGTAGACGGCGACCGTCCAGTCGCCGCCGGCGACGGGCATCACCGTGCCGAGGTGGAGACCCCAGCCGTCAAAACCTTCGCGGGAATCGAGGTCGAGCATCGTGAAGACATCTTCCGTGCCGGCGAAGTCACGGGCGCCCTTGACGTACTGACCCATGGCGAAGAGCTTCAGAAGGCCGAAGTCGTAGTTGCCGCCGAGGTAGACGTTGTGCTGATCCTTTTCGCGGTTTGCTCCCGTTTCCTTCGAACCCCACATCATCTGATCGTAGGCGATGACGGTCTGGAGGTTGCCGAGCGTGTAGGTCGCGGCGATGCCGGCGTAGCGGTCGGCCGAAGCCTTGCCTTCGACGCCGGCTTCTTCGGCGGAGTCGTTCTTGAAGGAGTACTGCCCCGTCACCTGGAAGCCCGCGAATTCGGGCGTCTGATAGGTGATCATGTTGTCGTAGACGTCGCCGGCCGTAAGACCGAAGATGTTGTTGTCGCCGCCGTCGAAGCTGTCGCCCACGACGTAGACGATGTCGTAGGTGCCCGTGGCGCTCGAGAGCGTGCCCATGCGGCCGAACGAGAGGGCGCCGAAGCCGCCTTCGAGTGTGATGCGTGCTTCGCGGTCGAACAGCTTGTTTTCGGTGGCCATCGAGCCCGAATCGGAAGCGAATTCGTTTTCGAGGTGGAAGGCGACCTTCATGCCGTTGCCGAGGTCTTCGGAGCCGGCGATGCCGAAGCTCGAGGTTTCGTTCATGGACGATTCCATCGTGAGGCTGTTTTCGGCGGATTCGCCGCTCACCTTGCTGTGCGAGAACATGAGGCCGGTGTCAACGGCGCCGAAGACGGAAATGTCGGCTGCCTGAGCGGTGGCGAAGACGGAACCGAGGGCGAGGAAAATAAGACTCTTTTTCATGATGAGGGAAATCTCTGTAGTGCGGTTATGTCTGAAGACTCTTGCGGTTCACCGTGTCAGTGAAGTCGTGGCATCTATCCTACGCCTTTTTCAGAAAGAATGAGAAACAATATCAATAAAAAAAGAAGAAAAAAAGGCCGAAACCGCGTTTGGATCCGACCGTTGTGCCAAAAACGCAACAAATGATAGTAAATCTTACTTAGATTCTTTTTCGACCGGCTTGCGTCCGACCGTTTCACTTAAGAGTGCCGCGCCGAGGATGAGGACGGCTCCGACCGCGGACGAAAGAGTCATGGCTTCTCCGAGAACGACCACGGAGAGAAAGATCGCCACGACGGGGTCAAGGTAGGAGAAGATCGCGATGCGCTGTGCGGAAAGGCGCGTGAGGCTCGTGAAGTAGAGCTTGCAGCCGATCGTCGTGTGAAGGATCCCGATAGCGAGAAGCGCGGCAATTCCCGTGAGATCGAGCGAAAAGCTCGTAACGTCTTCCGTCGCGAGGACGTAGGGGAGCGTGAGAAGGGCCGCCACGCCCAACTGCGCGATGACGAGGTCGTCGTCGGGGAGGTCTTTGAGGAACTTGTTGTTGAGAATGAGCGCGGTGTAGAAGACCGCCGACAGGATTCCGCAGAGAACGCCGTCCCAGTTCCCGTCAAAGGAGGCGCCCGGAAAGCCCGATACAAGCGCCATGCCGAGAAGCGCGAAAAGCACGCAGACGAATTTGAAGGGCGTGATGCGTTCTTTGAGGAGAACGGGCGAGGCGAGGATCAGCAGGACCGGCGCCATGTAGTAGAGGAGCGTCGCCGTCGCGATCGACGTGCGGTTGTACGCTTCAAAAAGGAAAATCCAGTTGGCGCTCAGAAAAACACCGGTGAAGAGAAGGCGCAGTCCGTTTTTGCGGATCGCCTCGACGTTGAGTCGCCGGCCCGCGAGGCGCATGAGGGCGTAGAGCGCGATCGAGCCGAAGACGCCCCGCCAGAGAACGATGGCGGAGGAAGGCAGGTCGACCCATCGGACAAAGAGTCCGATCGTCCCGAAGATCCCCATGGCGCAAAGAAAACGAAGCATGAAGCCGCTCCTTCAACATATGAAAAGGATCGCCTTCGCGAATCCTTGGCGTGAAGGCGTTCTTCGATCGCAGCAAGCGCTCCGGCGCCGCACGTCGGGAAGAAGGTGGAGGGTTTTTGTGCGGTGTCAATCGGAGCGGTTTTCTGCGGTTCTTTTGTTCGTCGCGCCCCTTTCCGAGCGGTAGGCGCGCGGCGAGAGACCGCAGCGCGCCCGAAAGCGCTTCGAAAAATGCGGAAGATCCTGAAAACCCGAGAGAGGAGCCGGATTCTTAGCCGTCGTCGTTCTCAAATGATTCGGACGGATCGGATCGGTCGGGTTGCGGTCCGTCCGTACTTTGCGAAGGCTTTGGGAGGTTAGGTGGCTACGCTCGGCGCATTGACGGCGCGCAGGAAGGTGAGGTGTTTCTCGTACTGATCGAGCACGTCGTGGATGATCTGTTCGCGACTCCAGCCCATGAGGTCGTAGTCGCGGCTTCCTTCGCGAAGGAAGACTTCGGCGCGGCTGAAGGCGCTTTGATCGCTCTCGGGCGTCGTCTCCGGACTTTCGTAGTGGCGAAGCCGTACTTCGTAGAGAAAGTCGGGCACTTCCGGATAGACGACCGTGAGCGCGACGGCATCGTCCCGCCTGACGACCCGCGCGGCAAGCGAAGCCTTTTCGAATTCCGTCGAGATGTCTTCAAGTGCGGGAACGATCGTACGGTCGAACCACTTTCTCACATCGCGTTCGGTCGGGTAGGTTACGATCGTGCGCAGGCGCTCTCGCCAGTCGTCCCGCAGACCCGACGCGGCGGAGGACGTCACCGTGCTTCGGCGCGTCTGGCGCCGCATGTCGTCGTAGCGAAGCGACCGAAGGAGACCGCAAAGCGACGTCAGGAGCACCGCGGCGAAGGGAAGGGCCGAGACGAGCGTCATCGTCTGCAGCGCCTGCAGGCCGCCCGCCTTCAGAAGAACGGCTGCGCAGACGGCCGGGAGCATGGCCCAGAAGACGCGCTGCGCCGGGGGCGTTCGGCGTGCGCCGCCGCTCGCGATGGTGTCGGACACGAAGGCGCCCGAGTCGGCCGACGTGACGAAAAAGACGATGACCATGCCCATGCCGATCGCACAGAGATACGGCGTTCCGGGGAGGTATTCGAAGAACTTGTAGAGGGCCGTCGAGACATCGTTCGAAACGGCGGCGGCAAGCGCCGATCCCGTGCCGCTCATGATGAGGTCGATCGCGGAGTTGCCGAAGGCCGTCATCCAGAGAAGCGTAAAGCCCGCGGGAATGAGGAGGACGCCCGCGAGAAATTCGCGGATGGTGCGTCCGCGCGAAATTTGCGCGATGAAGAGGCCCACAAAGGGCGACCAGGAAATCCACCATCCCCAATACTGCAGGGTCCAGCCGCCGAGCCATTCCGTGTTTTGCGGCTCGTACGCATAGAGCGTGAAGGTCTTCGTAATGAGACCTGAAAGGTATATCCCCGTGTTTTCGACGAAATGCTTGAGAAGTTCGGCCGTGGGGCCGACGGCGAAGACGAGCGCAAGAAGGAGCACCGCGAGAATGAGGTTTGCTTCGGACAGAAGCTTGATGCCGCGGTTGAGGCCCGAAGCGGCCGAGAGGGCCGAAAGCGCGCTGATCCCGAAGATAAGGGCCATCTGAAGGCTCGTGCTCGTCGAAACGCCGAAGAGGTAGCCGAGGCCCGAATTGATCTGAAGGACCCCGAAGCCTAGCGACGTCGCGACGCCGAAGACGGTGCCCGTCACGGCAAAGACGTCCGCGGCGTCTCCGATCGGGCCGTAGATGCGCTCGCCGATCAGCGGATAGAGGGCGCTCCTGAGGGTGAGCGGCAGTCCGCGGCGGAAGCCAAAGTAGGCGAGCATGAGTCCCACGGCGGCGTAAATCGCCCAGGCGTGCAGCCCCCAGTGGAAAAAAGTGGTTTCAAGGGCGGAGCGCGCCGCCGCCACGGTCTGCGCCTCGCCCTCGGGCGGAGCGAGAAAGTGCATGACCGGTTCGGCGATGCCGAAAAACATGATGCCGATGCCCATGCCGGTCGAGAAAAGCATGGCGAACCACACGGGGAGGCTGAACGCGGGACGAGCGTGATCGGGGCCGAGTCGGATCGAGCCGAAGCGCGACAAGGCGATGAGCGTCATGGCGCAGAGAATGATCGCCACGGCGAGAATGTAGAACCAGGAAAGTTTGGCGGCGATGAAGTCCTGCGCCGAAGAGAAGAGTCTCGCCATGGAGTTCGGAAAGACGCTCGCGAGACCGACGCAGAGGAGGATGAAGAGGACGGCGGGCCAGAAGACGCTGCGCCGAATCACGAGACCGCTTTTCGTGCGGCGGCCCGCAATGGAGGGGGAAGGACAAAAGGAAGAAACACCGGAATCAGACAAAAGAAACTCCTTGAAAAGGGACGCCCGACGGAAGCGCCGGGAGAATGCGTTTCCTCTTCCCTGCGTTCCGAGCCGGTACGTCAAAAGACGGGCCGCGGGATGAAAGGAATGTCGGGGCTTGTCTGAATTCATTGCACCCCTTGGCTTTCGAATCCGCGGAATGCTTATCAGGGTAACACGTGTTTGGGAGAGGCTTGCCTAAAACGCTCGATTAAGGGTTTGTACGGAGCTTTGTTGTCGCACCCTCCGTCAAGAAAATCCCAGTGAAAACAACGGAGATGAGAGATTACAAAATATTACGTTTTCGGTTTGCGGAAATGCTGTGAATTGAGCGCAAGATCCTGTGAAAAGCGGGATGTTCACGACAAATGAACGAAAACGCCGACGGCCGCCCGAAGCGGGACGGCCGTCGAGAGACCCCTGCGGCGCCCTGGGCGCCGCGTCGTCAGGAGAGATCAGCGGGGGATGATCAGGATGGGAATGTCGGTGCCTGCGGCCACGTGCATGGCGACGGAGCCCAACACCGCGGCCGTAAAATTTCCGCGGCCGTGCGAGCCCATGACGAGCATGTCGAGGTTGTACTTCGCATAGCGGCCGATCACGCGGCTCGGATCGCCTTCCAGATGCACGCCCTTGACGGACTTGCCGGCCGTCTCGAAGCGCTCCATCGCTTCGCGGACGGTTTCCGAGAAGACGGATTTCTGCACGTCTTCATAAGCCTTCGAGAAGCTTTCGTGGCCGATCGTGTCGGAGACGTCGGGCGACGTGTCGGCGAGGAAGGCGTAGTCGGGCGTTACGTTGATGATTTCATAGGCGGCGTCGCCGAAGAACTCGGGATGCTGAATCACGAAGTCCACCGCGGCGCGGCCGTACTTCGAGCCGTCGAGCGCCACGCCGACGCGCAGTTTCTTGGCCGACGGGGCGGGCGTCGTGTCGCGCAGGATGAGGACCGGACGCTTCGTCTGCGAGAGAACCGTGTTCGTAAAGGAACCCATAAAGAAGCCCTGAACGGGGTTGAGTCCGCGCGAACCCATGACGATGAGGTCGGCGCCGAATTCCTCGGCAGCCTGTTTCACCGCGGCGCCGGGGTCGCCGAAGCCCACTTCCTTCCTGACGCCTTCGCCGAGGGCGGCGATCTCTTCGCCCATGCCTTCAAAGACCTTGAGACCTTCGTCCGTGTAGGCTTTCTTGACGGCTTCCGCCCCGAACATGCGGGCCATGCCGTCGGAGACGAACGACTGAACGCTCAACAGCTCCACTTCGGGACGGGTGCCCGTAAGTTCGCTTGCTTCGCGAATAAATTGCAGTGCACGACGACTGTGTTGGCTTCCGTCAACGGGAACGAGAATTCTCATAAAGTCCTCCAACAGTGAATGGTTGTCCGGCACCCTTCAGGTGCGATGCCGGCAGGATCCGCATCACGGCGCATCCTTTTTTCTTACCTCTTATTTTGGTGAGGAAATACGGGAAAGTGAAGGGGAATCCGTAGAAATTTTGACGGAGGATAAACCGACGTCGGGAAAATCCTCGAGAAAGCCTAGAAAGGTGAGAAAGAGAAAATGTCAGGAGAAAAATTGATGTTCTGAAAATGAAGAAACAAAGAATTACGGCTTATTCGCTTTCGTGCCTTTTCGGACGACTCCCCGGTGCTCGGATCGGATCGGTTTCCTAGGGACGGTCTTCTTTCCTATACAATGACCGTCACGCTCGAACGGACTTTGTGATGCGGCTTTGCCCCGAGAAGGGGAGGGTTCGGTCGGTCCGTCAGGAAGAAAATTTTGAAAACTCACGGAGCCGGGAACCTCATGTCGTCCGACAAAGCCAAAATGACGCGCGCGGCCATGCTGCGTTCGGCGCGGGAACTGATCGTGGAGCGCGGGATCGACCGCCTCAGCATGGATCAGCTCGCCCTGCGGTGCGAAAAAAGCAAGGGCGCCGTGATGTACCACTTCAAGACCCGCCGCGCCCTTCTTCAGGCGCTCATCGAAGAGTACGCCGAGCACATGACGGAGCGTCTGCGCCGAAACGAAGCCTGGGCGGTGGCGAATCTGAGCGATCCCGAACGCGACGACGAAGAGGCTCGGGCCCGCGCCCTCATCGCCGCCTACGTGCGGTGGTTTCGTGAATTCGACGCCGACAGCAGCGAGTGGGCGCAGGTGGGGGTGAGTCTTCTGGCGCTCGCCTCGCACGATCCGGAACTCTTGGAACCCGTGCGCGCCTGGTACCGGCGGCTCATCGCGCGGGCCGAAGCGCTTCCCTTCCGGATTCGCTCCAAGGTGATCTTCTGCCTCATGGCGATGGAGGGGCTCTTCTTTACCCGCAAGTTTTCGCTCGACGGCATGACGGCCGATCAGAAGGAGGCCGTCTTCTCCGAAATGCGCGCGCTTCTCGACCGCGCCTGAACCGGGGCGCTCTCGGTGCGGCTTCGGCGCTTCTCCGCCGATCTTTGCTGTCCTCTTCCTTCTGCAAGATTTTCGACCGATCGGTCGGTAAACTAGTGAAAACGCCTAGGTGTCTCTTTCTTGCTCTGTAAAAGGGAAAGACAGAGATGTTAGGGTTAGTTCCGACTAGAAACCGACCGAACGGTCGAATATACTCCGCGCAGCTTCCGAGAATGCGGAAGTTTTTCTTTTGCATCGTCGGTCCGTCGGAATGGGACGGGTCGGCCATTCACAAAGGTGTGGAACAAATCATGATGAAGAAGACGTTGATTACGGCCTTGATCGCCACGGTTTTTGCGGGCGGCGCCATGGCCGCCGCCGTTACGGCGGAAGGCACGGGCGTGGGCAAGCACGGCGACGTGACGGTGGCCGTCACGTTTGACGGCGGCAAGATCACCGACATCAAGGTCGTGAAGGAACAGGAAAACAAGGTTCTTGCCCGCGGCGTTTACACGGATCTGAAGGATCAGGTCATCGCTACGAACTCGGCCGACCTCGATGTGATTTCGGGTGCCACGTTCTCCTCCAAGGGCTTCCTCGACGCAGTGAAGGACGCCGCCAAGAAGGCCGGTGTCACGCTCTCGAAGGCCGACAAGAAGGCCATCAAGAAGGTCGCCAAGGATCTTCCGAAGAACTCATCCTATGACGTCGTCGTGGTCGGTGCGGGCGGCGCCGGTTTCTCGGCCGCCATCGAAGCCAAGAACGCCGGCGCGAACGTCGTTCTGCTCGAAAAGATGCCCGCCGTCGGCGGCAACTCGCTCATTTCGGGCGCCGAAATGAACGCCGCCAAGAACTGGGTCCAGCCCAAGCTCGGCATCAATGACGACTCCCCCGAACTCCACGCCGAAGACACCTACAAGGGCGGCGACATGAAGGGCGACATGAAGGTCATCAACGTGATGACGCACAACGCCCTCGACGCCGCGCTCTGGTGCCGCGACTACCTCGGCGTTCGCTTCGAAGACGACAATCTCTTCTTCTTCGGCGGCCACAGCCGCAAGCGCGCTCTGATTCCGGTCGGCCACACCGGCACGGAATTCATCACGAAGTTCCAGGCCAAGGCCGATGAACTCGGCATTCCCGTCATCACGAACATGAAGATGACGGACCTCATCCTTGACAAGGACGGTCGCGTCTCGGGCGTCAAGGCCACGATGAACGGCGCCGAATACACGTTCAACGCCAAGGGCGGCGTGGTTCTCGCCACGGGCGGCTTCGGCGCGAACAAGGAAATGGTCAAGAAGTACAACCCGAAGATCGACGAACGCTTCATGACGACCGACGCTCCGGGCACCACGGGTGAAGCCCTCTACATCGCCGAAAAGGCCGGTGCCGAACTCGTCAACATGGGCTACATCCAGACCTACCCGATCTGCGACCCGATCTCGGGCGTGATCGAACTGATCGCCGACTCCCGCTTTGACGGCGCCATCATGCTCAACCAGGAAGGCAAGCGCTTCGTGGAAGAACTCGACCGCCGCGACGTGCTCTCCGAAGCCATCCTGAATCAGACGGGCGGCTACTGCTGGGTTCTCTGGAACGACAACATCGGCAAGATCTCCAACACGGTCGGCACGCACACGACCGAATACGACGCCTTCACGAAGCAGGGCATCATGGCGACCTGCGACGACCTCAAGTGCATCGCCGACTTCACGAAGATCCCGTTCGATCAGTTGAAGAAGACCGTTGACCGCGTCACCTCCATGGCCGGCAAGGGCAACGACAAGGACTTCCATCACCGCGGCGGCCTTATGGACATGAGCCAGGGCAAGTACTACGTGATCAAGGCCGTACCGTCGACCCACCACACCATGGGCGGCATCCGCATCAACGAAAAGGCTCAGACCTTGACGAAGGAAGGCAAGGTGATCCCGGGTCTCTGGGCTGCGGGTGAAGTCACCGGTGTCACGCACGGCACGAACCGCCTCGGCGGCAATGCCTACACGGACATCATCGTCTTCGGCCGCATCGCCGGCAAGGCCGCTGCCGAAGCCGCGAAGTAATCTCTTCGCCTTCGACGTTTCTCACCCGCCCCGTCGGGACGGGTGAAGAAGCGGAGCAAAGGCCCGGAACTTCTCGAAGGTTCCGGGCCTTTCTGCATGAAGAAAGAATGGATTGATCGAATGTCGGACGGTCAAAAGTCGTCGAACTGCGACGACCAGCGGCGCCGGCTCATGCGGAAGAGACAATGGCGCGCAAGCGGGTGCGTGATCGGCAGCGCCGGGTGATTGAAGTCGCCCGCCCAGTCGCGCTTCATTCCGAGTCGTCGCATGAGGCGGATGGAGGGAACGTTCCAATAGGACGTGAAGGCGACGACTTCGTGAAAGCCGAGCGATTCAAAGGCCGTCTCCAGAACCTTTTCGGCGGCTTCCGTGACAAAGCCCCGATGCCAGAAGGCGGGATCGAGCCGCCAGAGAATCTCGCGCCATTCGGATCGAAATGAAGGAATTCCGAGTCCGACGAACCCCGCGAAGTCCGCTTCGCCCGGAATCTCAAGCGCCCAGGCGCCGAAGCCGTTTCTCTCCATTTCGTCGATCAGGCGCCGCGCGAGCGCGTCGGCCATTTCGGGCGGTAGCGTGCGAGGAAAGTAGCGCATGACGCGCGGGTCGGCGCAGAGCCTCTCGAAGGCGGGAAGGTCGCTTGGTCTCCACGGACGAAGAACCGTTCTTTCGGTGCGCAGAATCATCGGGGAATCCTCCGGAACGCCTGAAACCTCTAGCATTCTAACCGATGGAAAAAGAAACTCAAGGGAAATGTTCGGTATCGGGACCCGCCGCAGTTCGTGGAAAAGAAAAGGGAGACCCCGCGGGATCTCCCTTTTTGACAAAAGCAATCCGAAGATTACTTCGTCAGTTCATACGGCCACTGCAGCGTGCCGTAGAAGTTGTAGACGTTCTTGTAGCCCGTTTCCACGAGGATCTTCGAAGCCTTTTCGGCGCGGACGCCCGACTTGCAGTGAACGAGGATCTTCTGGTTGAGGTCGGGAGCGGCTTCAAGCTTGACGCCCGGACGGAGCTGATCCAAAGGAACGTTGACGGAGCCCTTGATGTAGCCGTCGGCCTTCACTTCTTCGGGCGTACGCACGTCGAGGATGACGACCTTTTCCGATTCCATCATCTTCTTGGCGACGTCCGGCGTGATCTTGTGATAGGCCGGGTTCACGTAGGTGAGCGGCGTCGCGGGCTGCGGTTCGACCGGTTCCTTGGCCTGAACGGAGCCGAAGGCAAAGGAAGCGGCCACGGCGGCGCAGAGGGCGAGGGTGCGAAGATTCATCGGAAATACTCCTTCCAAATGGTACGGGCGAAATGCCCGCTGTTCGTTCTGCATTCTATCGCAACGATTCCTGCGCGAAGCTTAAGGATTTTTCCTGCGAACCTAAAGGAAACTCAGGCGGGCATCAGAAAGGAACGCCCACGCCGATGCCCCAGCCGGGACCCCATCCCCAGCCCGGGCCCCAACCCCAGCCGTGGTCCATGTAGAGGTAGGCTCGGTCGCGTTCGGCTTCGGCCTGTTTGGCGCGCTCCTGCGCGCGCTTCAACGCGAAGTCGAGGTCCTTTTCAAGTCCCGGCGCCCCTTCGGGACGCACGAGCTTCACGGTGGCGCCGTACTGCAGGTCGCTGATGTAGAAGGGGGATTCCGTCTGGGCGGTCGCGCCCGACTGCCAGGTCGCGCGGTAGCCCGGAACGAGGCCTCCCTGATTGCGCAGAAGATCCGTGTCGTACTCGATTTCGACGGGCGAATAGCCGTAGAGCTGCGAGCCCGACAGGTCGGAAATCATGGCCCCTTCGGGTTCGGTTACGACGGTGACGTAGGTGCTGCAGCCCGAAAGAAGCAATAGGGCGGAGAGTGAAAGAAGTGCGCGTCGCATAAAAAAGTCTCCCTGGTTTCCATTCCATCCTAGCGCGGAGCGACGGGATGCGCCGCAAAAAATCGGTGACGCAACGTAAAGAACACGGCCGGATAGGTATTTCGCCTAACCTTGTTGCGGGCGCCATCCTTTAAAATTCCTTTGTTCCCCAAACAACGCAACTCGAAGGAGAAGTTGTCATGTCCAAGATTCTCGATCCTGTAGCCCTTTGGCAGGATCTCCATCAGATTCCCGAACTCGCCATGCAGGAAGTGAAGACTTCCGCCTATGTTGCCAAGACTCTCGAAGACCTCGGCATTCCCGTCACCCGCAACGTGGGCGGCACGGGCGTCGTGGGCTACATCCGCGGCGAAGAACCCGGTCCGGTTCTGATGCTGCGCGCCGACATGGACGCGCTTCCCTTCACGATCGACGGCAAGGAATGCGCCATTCACGCCTGCGGTCACGACTCGCACACCGCGATGCTTCTCGCCGCCGCGAGCCGCCTCGTCGGCACGATCAAGAAGGGCTCCGTGAAGCTCGTCTTCCAGCCCGCCGAAGAAAACATTACGGGCGCCACCGCGATGATCAAGGACGGCGTCCTCGACGACGTCGACTACGCGCTCGGCGCCCACATCCGTCCGATCCAGGACGTCCCCGCCGGTCAGATCTGCGCGGGCGTCATGCACTCGGCTTCGCTCACCACCTTCGTTGAGATCGAAGGCCGCAGCGCCCACGCCGCGCGTCCGCACCTCGGCATCAACGCGATCGACGTCGGGACCGCCGTCGTGCAGGCCGTTCAGGCGATCTGGCTCAATCCGGCCGGCGTCTGGTCGATGAAGTGCACGCAGTTCCACGCCGATGCGGGTGCGACGAACACGGTTCCGCCGCACGCGAGCCTCACGTTCGACTGCCGCGCCGGCACGAACGCGCTCGCCGACGAACTGCGCGCCGCCTTCAAGCGCGCCGTCGAAAACACGGCCGCCGCCTTCGGCGCCAAGGCCGTCGTGACGGAACGCGGTTCCTGCCCCGCGGCCGAATACGACGAAGACTTCAAGGCCATGGTGGCCGAAAGCATCGTCTCGCTCTTCGGCAAGGAAGCCCTCGCCAAGGACTGCGGAGGCGGCGGTGAAGACTTCCACAACTTCAAGATGGCGAAGCCTTCGATCAAGGCCGCCTACTTCGGCGTGGGCGTCGGCGCAACGCCGGGCCTGCATGCCGCGAACATGTCGTTTGACCCGAAGTACCTGGAAAACGGCGTGAAGGTCTTCGTCGACATGACGCACCGCGTGCTCGGCTAAACCTCTGCCGCAATTGACGAAAAAACCGCATCCGGCGCGAGTCGGGTGCGGTTTTGTTTTGGGGGCGAATCTTCGGAAATCAGGCTTCTTCGAGCGTCGCCTTCACTTCATCGAGAAGCGCGGTGAGGGTCTTGACGACCGGACGGATCGGTTCGGAGTCGTCTCGCGCAAGGATCGTTTCCGATGCGCGGGGCCACCAGTTGAGGATGTGTTCGGAGAGGAAGAGGCGGGCGCGGTCGGTCTTGCCCTTTTCCATGAGGTAGGCGAGGAATTCGAGCGAAATCCCGAGGTGGTCTTCCGGGAGGTTCAGGTCGTCCGTGAGCGCGAGACCTTCTTCGCGATAGGCGGCGCGGGTCGCGAAAGTCTGCGTCTGGCAGTATAGCTGCGCGGTGTTCGACCAGGAGCTCTCGGTGAGCGGGAGCGTCACGCTCGAGACGCCGTAAAAGAGCTTCGCCTCGCTCTGCGCGACGGCGTTGGGGTCGAGTTCCGCGATCGCGACGGGTTCCGTGGCGTCGGCCGGGGCGAGCAGCACGCCCGCCACCTGCGGCCAGGCCTTGTACCAGGCTTCGTCGGCGCCGCCGCGGAAAAAGAGGGCGAAGTGGCGGCAGAGATCGGCCAGTGTTTGAACGTACGGGTCCATGGGGTTCTCCTTTCAGTCTTGTTCTGTGCGCGGTGCGCGACGAAAAAAGGATAGCAGGCTCGGACGCCCGAGGAGGAAGAGAAGGGCGAAGGGGCGGGAAAAGCCTGATACATCTTGTTTCATTCTTCCCCTTGAAGCGGGGAGGTTGATCCCCATCTATGAGGTGTAGGGGGAAGGAAGAGATTCCGAAGCCCCTTTGAAAACAAAACGATGTCCCTCGCATCGAGGGCCGACGGAACGCCAAGGTTCCGCGAGACCTCCGGTCCAAGGACGGGCAAACGAAAGGAGAATGATATGTTTGTTCCGACTCTGTACCACGACAACATTTTTGATGACTTCGACAACTTCTTCGGGCTCATGGACATGCCGCAGCGCCGCGATCCCCTCTTCGGGAAGCGCGCCGACCGCATGATGCGCACCGACGTGCGTGAAACCGAAACGGGCTACGAACTCGACATCGATCTGCCGGGCTTCAAGAAGGAAGACGTGAAGGCCGAACTCAAGGACGGCTACCTCACCATCTCCGCCCAGAAGAGCCTCGAAAAGAAGAACGAAAAGGAAGAAGGCCGCTATCTGCGCCGCGAACGCTACAGCGGATCGCTCTCCCGCTCCTTCTACGTGGGTGACGCTCTGACGGAAGAAGACGTGAAGGCGAAGTTCGAAAACGGCATTCTGCAGATCTCGCTTCCGAAGAAGGAAGCCGCGATCCCTGAAAAGAAGACCATCATGATCGAATGACGTGCACAGTCGGGTGAGCGCCGCGCTTGCCGCGGCGCTTCCCGGAAGCGCTTCTCGCAATACGGGTTGCGGGAGGCGCTTTTTTATGGGCAATGCGTAGTCTTTGGTATAGGCAGAAGGGATTGCTTTTCGTAAGATGAGAAGAAAGGCGCGGTTCATCGCATGCTTTCCATAAAGAGCCTGCCGACCCCGCAAAAGCATACGAAAATATGCGTAGAGATCTTCGCGCAAAGGACTCCTTATGCTCAGCGTCCTTCTGATTCTTCCCGACTTCCTCATCATCCTGCTCGGCTATCTCCTCAAGCAGGGCAAACTCGGCCAACACTTCAACGAAGGCTTCTGGAAGGGCGCGGAAAACATCGTCTTCTACGTTCTCTTTCCGCCGCTTCTCTTTACGTCGGTCGCGAATTCGAAGCTCTCGCTCGCCGACGCGGGGTACTTCCTCGCGGTGGCCGTGGGCACCATGTTTCTGGCCGTACTTCTCTCGTGGCTCGTAAGAAAGATCGTGCCGGCCGACGACGTGACGCACGCCTCGGTCTTTCACTGCGGATTTCGCTTCAACAGCTATGTGGGCTTTGCGATCATCATGCGTCTCGCTGGGGAAGAAGGCTTTGCCTTCTTCGCCTTTCTCATGGCCTTCTGGGTTCCGATTTCAAGCTCCATTGCGGTGAGCGCGCTCGCGGGCGCGGTGGCGCGGGCCGAGAACGTCCAAAAGAAGGGCGGGCTCTGGAAGAAGACCGTGAAGACGATCTTCACGAACCCCCTCATCATCGCGACCGTCTCGGGCCTTCTCGTGAACGTCTTTGCGGTTCCGATTCCGGAAGTGCTCATGCATTTCCTCAAGTCCCTCGGGAACGCTTCGCTCGCGATGGGACTTCTCTGCATCGGCGCGGGTCTCAAGATCGAGAATCTGCGCGCGCATTTTCCGCTCATCGCCGCCTCGACCGTGGAGCGACTCGTCGCGGTCCCGCTCGTCGCCCTGGGAACGGCCTGGTTTTTCCAACTCGAACCCTTGGGCGCGGCGGCGCTTCTGGTTTTTGCGGCCCTGCCCACGGCTCAGTCCTGCTACGTCATGACGGCGAGCATGCGGGGAAACGCTCCGATCGTCGCGGAAGTCACGACGGCCCACACGCTCGCCGCCATGGTGACGCTCCCCGTCTGGGTGGCCGTGATACAAAACGTTTTTCTTGCGGGCTGACGGGCCACGGCGTCGTAGAATGACGGCATCCCTGATTGTGGAGGAAATGTTTCGATGACCTCAGAAATGCAAAACGCGCCGATCGGCGAAGGCGACGTCGCGCCCGACTTCACGTTGCCCGCCGACGAAGGCGAAGTGACGCTTTCCGCGCTTCGCGGCGAAGGCGTGATTCTCTATTTCTACCCGAAGGACAGCACGGCGGGCTGCACGCTCGAGGCCCGCGACTTCACGGCGAAGGCCGACGACTTCGCGAAGCTCGGCTACCGCATTCTCGGCGTCTCGCGCGATTCCGTCGCGTCGCACTGCCGCTTCAAGGCGAAGCAGGAACTTACGATTACGCTCCTTTCCGACAAGGAGGAGACCGTGTGCCGCGCCTACGGCGTGATGAAGGAGAAGATGATGTACGGAAAGAAGTGCTTCGGGATCGAGCGCTCGACCTTCGTCATCAGTCCCGAGGGCGTCGTGACGAAGGCCCTGCGCGGCGTCAAAGCGAAGGGCCACGTCGAGGCGCTCCTTGCCGAACTCTCCTGACGGACAAGTGCTTCGACATTTTTTACGAACCCTCCGCAAGGCCAAGTGCCGCGGAGGGTTTCGACTATTTTGCGTTTTGTTGTGGTATTACCCGACGGTCTTTCCCATTCGGAAGCGGGACTTGGGCAGAATGGATTCATCGACAACAAACATTGCCCGGAGGCTCCCATGCAACGACGCAACCTTCTCTCCCTCGCGGCGGCCGCCGCTTGTTCCGCTCTTCTTCTCGGCACGGCCGGATGCTCCGACAAGGCGGCCGACGAAAACCGCATCCGCGTGGGCGTGACGGCGGGTCCGCACGCCGACATCGTGACGAAGGCGGCCGAGGTCGCCAAGCAAAAGGGCCTTACGGTGGAAGTGGTGGAATTCACCGACTACATCTCGCCCGACCGTTCGCTCGCCGACGGGGCGCTTGACGCCGTCGTCTACCAGCACGAGCCCTTCCTGCAGAACTTCAACAAGGTGAACAAGACCGATCTGCGCGTCGTGGGGAAGGCGGCCCATGGGTTGCTACTCAAAGACGATCAAGAGCGTCGCCGAAATCCCCGAAGGTTCGGTCGTGGCGATCCCGAATGACCCGACGAACGGCGGCCGCGGACTCCTGCTTCTTGAAGCCCAGGGCCTGATCAAACTCAAGGCCGACCGCAAGGACGACGCGGTTCCGGCCGACGTCGTCGAAAATCCGAAGAACCTCAAGATCCTCGAAATGGAAGCCGCACAACTTCCGCGCAGCCTCGACGACACGGCTGTGGCGGTGATCCCGATGAACTACGTCATCAGCTCGGGTCTCTCTCCCGAAAAGGAAGGCTTCGCCTTCGAGTCTCTTGACGCGGCCTATGCGCTCATCATCATCGCCGCGCGTCCGGACAATGCGGAGAGCAACGCGGTGAAGACCTTCGTCGAGAGCTACCGTTCGCCCGAAACGAAGCGCTACGTGGAGGAAACCTTCCGCGGTACGATCCGTCCGACCTGGTAAGCCGGACTCAATCATTCTCAATCGTCGCGACGCCCTTGGTAACGGCCTTGGGCGTCGTATCGTCTTCCGGACGAGTCTTCGCGGCCCTGATAACGGCCCATCGAGTCGTAGATTCGCCCCGACGAATCTTTTCTTCCGAGATAGCGCCCCTGCGCGTCGTAACGTCTGCCCGACGCATCTTCTCGGCCCTGATAGCGGCCCATGGAGTCGTAGACGCGGCCCGACTTGTCCGAGCGTCCCTGATAGCGGCCCTGCGCGTCGTAACGGCGCCCGCTGTCGTCGACGCGGCCCTGATAACGGCCCTGCGCATCGTAGCGGCGTCCTTCGTCAATGTCGAAAGCCTTGCTCTCCGTCGGGGTGACGGCCGCGGCGGAGCCAAAAAGCGCGGCCTGCAGGAGGCCGAGGAAAGTGCGTCGAGTCATTCGATGCTCCCAAATGAAAGAGGAGATTCTTCCACTGTAACATGCACGCTAAGAACCTGCGGGCGGGCGAATTTTGTCGTTTTCCTGCGGATACAGAGGGCGGCGGTTTCGAGCTGAGAGAAACTCTCAGCGGATTGACCAATCCCGGGGACGCAGGATTCTTAAGGAAACGATGCGAAACCCAAGGAAAATCGTCGGCTTTTCTTAAGAAAAGGACAGGATGCAACGCGACGTTGCGGGTAAACCCGAGTGTTTTCTATTGTACAGATGAGAACAGTTCTCACGATTAAGCGAGGCTTACGCTTTACTTTCAGGACGTTTTTTGACTGAAAATCGGAGTGAAAAAGCATTCTGAAAGAGGGTTGAAAAGATGTGCAGAAAATCCTTCTTTTTGTGTGACTGGTACTGAATGCCTACTCCCGAGGGGGTTCTGTAAGGATTTCGTAAGCTTGAAAAGGGTTCGTAAGCTTCGTTTCAGAGAGAATGACAAAGTGTTGCGCTCGATCAAGTGAATGTAAAAAAGGATGTCACGACTCGAAAATCACTTGAGAAATCGTCTCATGTTCTGTATAGTGGTTCTCAACGGAAGACGAGATGTTCCACACAAAGGACTGAGGGGTCGGTCCGGAACATCACCCGACGCGAAGCTTGGACCGTGGCGGGAAAGTTTTCAGGTCTCCTGGGGAGCGCGGAATACAGGGCCGCGCTCCCTTTTTCTTGTGCGGCGCGGGTATGAGGCCCGCGCCTTTGCTTTGCGGGACGACGAGAAAGCCCTCTGAAAAGAAAAGGGCGCCCGAAGGCGCCCGCGAAGTTGCGGAAACGACGTCGCGTCAGCCGTTCGAGACGGCCTTTTCCTGCGGCATCTGCGAGAAGATCCAGGTGAGGAAGCCGCCCTTGTTGCGCGAGCACACCCACACCTTGCCTTCGCCCTTGAATTTCAGAACGATCCCTTCGCCCGAGAGCTGGCTGTGAAGAACCTTGCCGAGAAGACCCGAACGAGCCGTGTTGATGGAGAGTTCGTAGTCGAGTTCGCGGTCCCAGGCAACGAGGTGACCGTTGTCGACGATGAGCTTCTGACCGGGCTTCACGTCGACCGCCTGAATGGAGCCGAAGCCCGAGAGGGCGATCTGTCCGTGGCCCTGGGTCGCCATGAGAAAGAGTCCGCCGGAATTGCCGAGGAGGGCGCGTCCGAGGCTTTGCGTCTTCGTTTCGAGTTCGACCCCGTCGGTGGCGGCAAGGAAAGCGCCGTCCGAGAGCATGTACTGCCGTTCGCCCACGTCGAGAACCACGACGTCGCCGGGGAGGTTCGGAGCGAGGAGGACGCTTCCGGGTTCGTCGTCCGCGACGAAGGACTGTTGGAAGAAGTTTTCGTCGTTCAGGAACTTGCGGGCAAGACTCTTGAAGAAGCCCCCGCGGGTTTCGCCCTTGAGCGAGATCGAGCCGTCCATCGCCACCATGGCGTTGGATTCGGCGGCGACGCTCTCACCGGGTTCGAGCGAAATGCGAAGGAGGGGATCGATGCTGGAAAGTACTTCGAAGCGGGCCATGGAAATCGGTTCGATAGGATGGGGAAAAGGTGCGGCACGGTTTGCCGCGTTTCTCCGTCATTCTATCGGGCGCACTCGATGACGTGGGAACTCTCTTGCGAACGGCAACAGTTGCGGATTCTTCGAAACATTCTCAGGTTTCACCGACGGCCACAAGAAAATGGTCGTCGGGGTGAAAAGCGCTTCGGAAATTTCACCGCGGCTGAGCCTTGGCCCAGACGATTGCGTCCGCAATGAGGTTGTCGAGTTCCTCTTGAGACAAACCGGAGGATCGAACCTTTTCCTTGGCTTCTGAGGTAAGCGAGGAGAGGATGTAGCAAGAAACGGCTTTCCGGACCAGAGCGGACAAGGATCCCTTTTTACCGCCCTGCGAGGCAAGATAGAGCCGAGCTGCCTCATCCAAATCAGGGGGTACGGAAAGGTTCCACCTTACTTTGGCCGGACGATCGTCTGACTGCATCATGGCGCTTTCTCCCGGAAGAAAAGAAGGGCTATTTCCCAAAACTGGTAGGTTTTGCTGTCTCGCTATCAGTCAAACAGTATC
>OLGF01001171.1_pt1 | contig 29428 bp, 20 predicted proteins | sample 1604971 | NCBI WGS metagenome assembly OLGF01 (sample SAMEA3888902, study PRJEB22519) | human gut metagenome | biome: human gut; feature: human-associated habitat; material: faeces | place: Denmark | collected 2011 | reverse complement strand
TTGGAATAGTGGTATGCATTCTGCAGAAGAAGCTGGGATAGAAAAAGGAATGAAAGAAGGACTTGAAAAAGGAAAAAAAGAAGGAGAAAAAATAGGAAGAGAGATTGGTGAAAAGTCAAAAGCAGAAAATGTCGCAATAAAAATGCTACAAAAGGAAATGGATGAAGTGATAATAGCAGAAGTAACAAATTTAACTTTAGAAGAAATAGAAAAAATAAAAGAAAGACTAAAAAAGAAATAGAAAAATAAAATGTTATAAAAATGTAAACAATAAAGTATAAGAAGACTGTGCGTAGAATGTACAGCCTTTTTTTTATTTTAGCAAGCTTTACAAAATTAATTATAAAATTTAATATATAATAAATGGTTCGAAAAAAAGAACTACACACACAACACACACTTAATTTAATAATAGTACAGAGTGGTAGACACACACACTACTACTCTATCTGTTATTGTTAAAAAACAAATAGCAGGAGGAAAAAGAAAATGGCCAAATTTGTCTTTAGAAAAAAAGAGAATATGACCATTAGTAAACCTATGTACTTCGCCATAGGTTTATTAGTGGTGCTTTTCATTATATGGATAACATACTATATATTTTTAAGATATAGTCCAATAATGAATTTTAAATATGAGGGTTATGCAATAAGAGGAAAGAATATAACAGAAAATTTGCTTGGAACTGCCCAATCTGAAAAGGATAAAAATATAGACTTAGCAAAAATAGAAGAACAAGGGATGATATTTAAAAAGCTAGGTACATATTTTGTAGGAAATAAAGAAAAAACAGAAATAAATTTAAATTATCCAATATACATAAATAACAAAAATACAATATATAACTTAAACCAAGATATAACATTAATAAGTAAGAATTTTGAAAAATTAGCAGGATACCCAAATATAAGCATAACAAACGGAAAAGTATATAATGGAAATAACTTAGAAAGAACAGATGGAAAAGAATATATATTTGCGAAAACTAGTGAAGAAATATATATAAATTTAAAAGAAATAAAAATAAACACAACAGCAAATGAATATTTATTGCCAGTAAATAGCTTAATAGCTCTTGAAAAGAATGCAATAAAATACTATAAAGTACAAAATGATATTTTAGTATTTGGTGAAATAAAGGATATAGATTACAATTCACAAGTAATAATAAAAAATATTGAAAATAACGATTTAGATACAAATGCGCAAAATATTCAAGATGAACAAAACGTAAGCAACAAATATAGTTATGAAGAGTTATTAACACGTTTAGAAATAATAAAAAACGATGTAGAAAAAGAAGAAATACAAAAGGAAGATTCAACAAACAATAATGAGCCAAAAGAGGAAAAGCCTACAACACAAGAAAACGAAACAGCGCCAAACAACCAACAAGAGCAACAAACACAGGCGGAAAACAATGAAACATCAAACCAAGAAAGCAAATACATAAAACCAGAAGTAACAGCAGAAGAATTTACAGCAGAGGTATATACAGCAAAAGGTATTTTACACATAAAAGACCCAACAGGAAGAATAATAGAAGCACCAACATTTGAAATATATAAAGATGGAAAAATATATTTAAGAAGAGTGTTTAAAAATTCAGGAGAAATACAAATAACAGGATTAGTACCAGAGACAGAATACGAAATAATAGGAAAATATATTTATTTAAATGCAGAAAATAAAAAAGTAGAAAATACATTTTATAAAGGAAAAATAAAAACAAAAGGATATGAAGCCTTAGGAGCAATAACATTAGCTAAGGAAGAAGGAGAAATATACAATAACAAAATACAAATAAAAAATTTAAAAATAACATCAGACTTAAATGCAGAAGAAATAAAAGGAATAAACAAAATAGTAATAGAAGCAAATGGAATAAAAACAACATTAAAAAATGATAAGCTAAATATGTTATTACAAGGAAAAGAAGTAACAGTAGAAACATCAGAAGGATTACCTTCAAAAAGTAAGATAAATTACGAAATAAAAATTTATGATAAAAACGAAGTAGAACTAAAAGTAGAGAATAACAAAGGTGAAACAAGAACATCAATGCAAGAACCAACAGCAAGAGTAACAGTAAAAGAACAAGATATAGTAAGTGTAACATTAGCATTGCAGTTAACAAACAAAGATGAAGTTAAGCTAGAAAATTATAAATATGTAGTAAAAAGAGCAAATGGTCAAATAGCAAAAGAAGAGAAATTAGGAAAAAACGAAAATAAGATACATTTAAACGATTTAGAGTCAAACCAATATTATGAAATAAAAATATATGCAGATTATGACATAAATGATAACAAAGGAATACAAAGAAATAAGGAAATAGGTAAACTAGTATTTGCAACAAAACCATTATCAACATTAGGATCTGTGGAAATGCAAGTAGAAGCAAAAGAGATAAGTACAACATGGGCAGAAATTAAATATAAAATAGATAAAGATAGAACAGATGAGAGATTAGTGCAAATATTAAACAAAATCCAAATAGAAATAGTAGAAAAAAGCGTTTTAAACGAATCAGACAAAACATTAAATAATGGTAATCAAACAAAAGAAGTAGTTTCAAGCAAAGAAATAACAGGAGAAGAATTAGAAAAGCTAAAAGAAGGAGAAGAAATAGAAATAAAATATGACTTGTTAAATTCGAATACAACATACGAAATACAAATAACAAGTGAAGTAAAGCAAGGAACTACTCCAGAAGAGATACAAGTAACATATAATTATAAAGAATTTATAACATTAAGAAGCACAGCAAAAGTAGAAATTCAAAATAAATTTGTAACAGGTGAAATGATAGATTTTGACGTACGTATAGTGGACCAAGACAATGCAGTGCTAAACAACAAAATAAGAATGGAATTAAGAGATGAAAAGAAAAACTTAATAGATTTAACAGAAATAGAAACAAATAAAGATTATGTAAGAAAGACATATAATAAATTAGAAGAAAACAAAACATATAGCTTAAAATTTTATGCAGACGAATACAATGAAGGAAACACAGATGAAACATACAAAATAAATTATTTAATACACGAATTAGAAATAATAACAGAACCAGGAATAAGTGGTAATATAGGTTTAAAGAGTATGCTAAGAAAAACTACAGGAAAAAATTTAGTAGATGTAGAGTCTAAAATAAAATGGTATTCTTATTGTATGAACACAGCTACATTTTATGGAAAAAAATATGAAAAAGAGACAAATACATTAAACTTATATGCAGGTACTAAAAATAATAGTCAATTATACCTATATGACCTTAAAGACTATATAGGGCAAGAAGTTACAATCAGCTTTAAAGCAAGAACAGAACAAGAAGGAATGAAAGTAGGAATACAAAATAGTAAAGGAATGTATGATGAAAGAAATAGAACATATATAGATGTAACACAAGAATTTAAAGAGTACAAGCAAACACTTATTGTAAAAGATCCTGGATATGTTGGTTTTTATGTTCAAAATAAGTCAGAAGATGATAATACATCAATTTATATACAAGATTTACAAATAGAATTTGGAAACAAGAAAACATCATATGAACCATATAAATATGGAATAGAAAGTGAAGCAATAGTAAATTTAGAAGATAAAAGAAATGAAATAGTAACAAATGACTATTATATAAAAACATATGAAGATGGCGCAGAAATAAATAATATAAGGTATGAAGATATTCCAGAAAATAATAAATTAGAAAATGCTGTAAAAGAATTACAATTACAAGAAAACAAAAATTATAAAATAGAATTACAAGTAAAAATAAGGGATAGGAATTATACAATAGCAACATCAGAATTTAACACAAAAGAAGGCGAGATAAAAGGAATTACAACAGAAGAAGAATATAAAGAAATACAACCAGAGGGTAATTATATTGTGCTAAACAATTTAAACTTTACAAATAAAAGTGGATCACAAGACTATATGTTTAGTACGAATATAGAGTTTGAAGGAAATATTAATTACAATGGCTATGTAATTACAATGGATGCAGTAAACAAAAATAATACTTATACTAATGGAGGATTGTTTTATAAAATAGGAGAAAATGCTAAAATAAGTAATTTATATATAGAACTATATATGAATAATAAATTTTCAATTGATGGAAGAATACTATTTTATACTAATAAAGGAACAATAGAAAATTGCTTTATAAATCTTAAAGAAAGTAGCAAAGCAAAAAATATAAATTTTTATTTAGTAGGAAATTATAACCAAGGAACTATAAATAACCTTATAGTTAAACTAAGCGAAGATTTATATGTAGAAGATAATGGAAATATTATATATTCAAATAGTGGAACTATAAAAAATGGGTATTTATATGGTAAAAATATAAAATTAAGTTCTAGAACAGAAACTTTAGCTGAAAGTCCTTTTGTTAATACTAATGAAGGCTTTATTTATAACATGTATTCTACAATTAATCTAGACATAGAAGAAATAAAAGAAAACGATACATTTAGTAAACTGGTAGCAAATAACTATGGAGGTAAAGTAAAAAATGTTTATACAGTAGGCCTTGGAACAGGATATACAAAAAAATATAATGCAAATACAGGTAAGACACAAGGAAATGTAGAAAATAGCTATTATATAAATGATGAAATATTTGAAGGAAAAGCAGATACTAAAACAACAAGTAAAGCATTATATAACAGAGAATTCCAAAACCAAATATTAAATAGCGAAAATAGCTTCGAAATAGATAAAAATATAGAACAAGGTTATTATCCAATGCTTAAATTACCAGAATGTATGCCAAGGCAAGAATTTATAGAACTTCCAGAATTAACAGAAAAAGATTTACCAGATATAGTAACAAATAAGGTAATAGAACAAGAGAATAAAATAGCAAAAATAGAACTAGAAGTATATAACCCAGCGGGTGAAACAATAACAGATATTAAAATAAAAAACTTAACTACGAAAATTGTTTCACAAAATTATAGCAATGGAAAAAGTAAAGTTGTTATAGAAGTATATAACCCAATTGTATGTGTTTCTAATTATTCTATTTTAAGCATAACAACGAAAGGCGCAATGAATTTGCCATATACACGTACATACGAAGAAAATGAAAGAAATATAAAACTAGAATTATATAACGAAATTTGGACTATAGAAGACTGGCAAAATATGAAAAAGAATGCAAAAGAAAATTATAAATTAATGCAAGACTTAGACTTTAAAAATGCAAAAGAAAACTTATATACACAAATAACCATATATGGGATATTAGACGGAATGGGGCATACAATAAAAAATATAAATACAAAATGGTATTTATTTTATAATGCAGTAGATGGTGCAATTATAAGAAATATTAATATAGAAAACTATAGTGCAGTTTCAGATGCTTATTATTTTGGAATATTTTCTTTAAGCCAAAATGCATTATTAGAAAATATACATTGTAATAATATTAGCCTAAAAACAACTAAGAGTACACAGATAGGTGGATTAGTAGGCAACGCAAATCAAACAGTTCTTAAGAATATTACATTAAACAATGTAAAAATAGAAATGCAAGGAAGCAAAGATAACCTTACATATATTGGTGGAGTTATAGGACTTGCAAATGCAGACTTACAAAATGTAGCAGTAAACAATTTATATATTAATGATACAAATAGTGGATCAAAAAACATAGGTGGAATAATTGGAAGACAAAGTAGTATAAAATTTACAGTTGAAAACTGCTATGCTAAAGGTAAGATAGTTTCTAATTCAGGCTATATAGGCGGAATTGCAGGTAATGGACAAACAGTTGTTAAAAATTCATATGCATATGTAGACATTATAGGAAATGGTGAATATATTGGTGGAATAGTTGGCAATAATGAGCAAACAGGTAGAGAAATAAAAAATAACTTATATATTGGGAATATAGTAAATAAAAAAGAAACAGAGTTAACTAAATCTATAATTGGAAATAGTGATAAAACTAATGTAAACAACTATATTTATGAAAACAACAAAATAAATGGTAAGCTAGTCAAAACAGAAAAATCTTTAACAGAAAAACAATTAAAAAATAAGGATACATATATAAAAATGTTAAAATTTGATGATAATTTTAACTATGAAAATATAGAAAATGGAGTATTACCAAAGCTTAATAATGCAGAGCGCACAAACTTATTACCAAACCAAGAAGATATAAAAATTCCTAATAATGATATATTTATAGAAGAAGTAAAAACTTTAAAAACAGATAACAACAATGTACAAATACAACTTATAATAAATAACCCAAATGAATATGAAATAAATGATATACAAATAGAAAATATGGAACATACAATTTTAGAAAATAGAACAGTTAATAAAAAAACATATTTAAAACTAAAAGGAACACCTACAAAATATTATGACTTTTATATTATAAAGGGGATAACCTATGCTATGGGAGAAGAAAATATTACAATAGAAGCATATGACATAATAAATGAAGCATTTTATAAAGAAATAGCAAAATACGAAGATTGGCAAAATATAGATAAAGAAAGCTATGAAAACTATAGGCTATTAACAGATCTAGATTTTGCTGGAAAGCAAGATGTAAATAATAGTTTAAAGATAAATAGACTAGTAACAGAGGGAGAAAAACATACTATAAAAAATATTACATTAGAAGCTAAAGATAGAAAATTAAGCGTTATAGAAGAAAACAAAAACTTAATAGAAAATGTAACCTTTGAAAATATAACAATAAAATCACCATATAGTTATTTGGGTGTAATATCTAACAATATGGGGGATATACAAAATGTTAATTTTAATAATATAAATATAGAAGCAGAAGAAAATATATACTTAGGCTGTATAGGTGTAAACAAAGGAAAAATACAAAATATTAAGTTAAATAATATAAATATTATAGGAAAAGAAAAAATTGGTGGATTCATAGGAGAAACAGAAGATACAATAATTGATAATATTGTAGGACAAGATATAACAGTAAAAGGAAAAACAAATAGTATTGGTGGAATTATAGGTTCAATACTGGCAAACAGAAGCACAACTACTAAGATGGGAACTATTACAAATATTAGAATAGAAAATTCAGAAATAACAGGCAATGGAACATATGCAGGTGCTATATATGGAGCGCAAAGTGGCAATTCTAGAATAAAAGAAAATTTAAGTAGTATTAGCTGTAAAGTAGTAGGAGTGAACCATGTAGGTGGAATAGCAGGATCCAGTGCTTACCAAACTGAAGGAATAAAGAATGTAAATGTTACAAATTCTCAAATAATAGGAGAAGGAGAAAATATAGGAGGAATATTCGGTTCAGGTGGAAATTTATCAAATGCTTATATAAGAAATTCGGAAATAATTGCAAATAATGTAAGTTCACAAAAAATAGGAGGAATGATAGGACAATTAAGTTGGAATATATTTAATAGTGGTATAATAAGAACAATAGTAACTACTAATGGTGACCAGGTAGGAGGAGTAACAGGAGTAGGGTCTAATATAATAAGAACATATTCATTAGATTCTACAGTTGTTGGTAAAAATAATGTAGGAGCAATTACAGGAAGTAGTAACTTTGGAAATATGCAATATGTTTATACAAATTCTGATGTTACAGGAAGTGGAAAAGCAGTAGGAGGTTTTATAGGATATTTAGACAACTCACAAATGACTAATATAAGTAATGTTACATATATTAACAATAGCTATTATGCAGGTGGAACTATTACAGGAAAAGAAAATGTAGGAGGAGCAGTAGGAGAAATAGCAAAAACAATATATGATGAAGACGGTAAACAAAGATATTATTCTAATTATGTAGAAGCAAATTTAGTAAGTGAAGATAAAGAAAAAGTATCTCTTGGAATAGGAAATATGAAAGAAGAGAATCCAAAATTTATAAATAACCATTATTATAAATATTCAAAAATAAATGGAGAATATCCAAATGAAAAAACGGAACCATATATTCCACAAGAAAATTATTTAGTAGAAGAGGAATTAAATAAGAAAGAAACATATACAAATAAAATAAAGTGGGCGAATAATGGCTATTATAATTATCAAATACTAAACGAAAACAAATATCCACTATTACAAGTAAACAATCAAATTTTAGATTATCAAGAAGGAATAGAAATTCCTACAGATCCAACAAATAGTATAAATGAAGAGCTAGAATACGAATTTACTTACCAAGACAAAAAAATAAAAACATATAAAACTCATAGCGAAATTTACGATAAAGAAGGCAATAGTGTAAAAAGAAAGAGCAAAATATATGTAAAAGATGGAAAATTATATTTATTAGATAGTAATATGCCAATTGTTCCAAAAAATTTTATTTTCGACACATATAATGAAAAAGAATACGAAACAGTTTTAGGTACAGATGGAAAAATGTATGACTTAAAAGAAAGTTTAACATATCCAGAAAACTTTAAAAACGAAGGAATTAAAGAGATAGGAAACAATTTAGATACAGACAAAAAAGAAATAGAAGTATTATATAAAAATGGTGATAAAATTAAATTTAATTATCAAACTGGAGAAGTAATTTATAGGCAAAAACTAGAAGAAAATAAGACTAATTTATTTGATTATATAGAAGATAAGCTAACTCCAAAAGAAGATACAATATTATCAAATAAAAAAGGTTACGAAGAAACAAAAGAGCTTATGAATAAATTAGAAGAAATGCCAGTAGAAGAAGCTAAAAATGAAGCAACACAAAATTTAGAAAAAGATGATACAGAAGATAATTCTTCAAATTATATAACAGCATATAACAAAGAAAAACATAAATACGAAATATATAGTGAAGAAGAATTACTAAATACTTCTAAGCAAACAGTTTTAACAGAAAATGAAAAGATAGAAAAAGATAATTTATCTAATTTATATTCTGCACAAATTTCTAAAAATGTATCAAGAAAAGGAAAAGCTGTAATATATGTAATTATTTTTGCAGTAATAATAATATTAGTTATATTATTAAAGAAAAAACGTGAATAAAGATTTTATTCATATAAATATGTAAGAAAAATACTTTTACTAAATTACAATATTTTAGATAAAAAATATATTAAGATAAAGAAACGGTTTTAAACTTATTTAAAACCGTTTTTGTATACTAAGAGAATATTAATTTGACAGGGTAAAATTAATATAATAGAATATTAAGAAATTATAAAGAAAGGGGAGTATGACCAGAAGATCATACATAGTAAAAATGAACGTAGAAGAAATTTTAAATGCAACAAGAGGAAAATTATTAATAGGAAATTTAAAAGAAAATTGTGAAAATTTTTGCACAGATACTAGAAAGATTCTAGAAAATGATGTGTACGTAGGTTTAAAAGGGGAAAATTTTAATGGAAACGAGTATTACGAAGAAGCTTTAAGAAAAGGAGCTAAAGTAGCAATAGTTTCTGGAATAGAAATACCTAAAGAAAAATTAGAACAATACAAAGACAAAACTATAATAGAGGTAGACGATTCATTAATAGCTTTTGGAAAAATAGCCGAATACAAAAGAAGTTTATACAATATTCCAGTTATACAAGTAACAGGTAGTGTGGGAAAAACAAGTACGAGAGATATAATTGCAAATGTAGTTCGTACAAAATATAAAACATTACAAACAGAAGGAAACTTAAATAACCATATAGGTCTTCCAACTACACTTTTAAAATTAAAGGATCATGAAGCGCTTGTTGTAGAAAGTGGAATGAACCATTTAGGAGAAATAAGCTATTTAGGAGAAATTACAAAACCAACGATTGCAGTTATTACAAATGTAGGAACAGCGCATATAGGTTTACTTGGTTCTAGAGAAAACATATTAAAGGCAAAATTAGAAATATTAGAAAATCTAAAGCCAGGAGGAACTATTGTAATAAATAATGATAATGATATGCTAAATAAATGGGCTAAAGAAGACAAATTATACAAAAAATATACTTTTGGAATAGACGAAGAGTCAGATGTTATGGCATATAACATTAAAATAGGAAATAAATCTTCTACATATAATGTAAAAATAAATAATGAAGAATACACAGTAAATGTACCAGTAAGTGGAAAACATTTTGTGTATAATAGCTTATGCGCAATAGCAATAGGAAATTTATTAGGAATATCCCCAGAAAATATTATTAAAGGAATAGAAACGTTTTCTTTAACAAAAAATAGAATGGAAGTTGTAAAAGTTAAAGATAATGTAACAGTTATAAATGATGCTTATAATGCAAGCTATGATTCTATGAAGCCAGCAATAGAGTATTTAAAAGAATTGCCTGCAAAAAGAAAAATAGCAGTATTAGGAGATATGTTCGAATTAGGTGAATTTTCGGAAGAGATTCATAGAAAAGTAGGAATAGAAGTAGTTACACATAAAATAGATATATTAGTAACAGTAGGAAAACTAGCAAAATACATAGCAGAAGAGGCAAAATACTTAAGAATGCCAGAAAAAAATATAATATCATTAGAAACAACAGAAGAAGCCTCAGAATACTTAAACAAAATACTACAAAAAGACGATGCGGTCTTATTAAAAGCAGCACACGGAATGCGCTTTTCAGAAATTTTAAAATCAATAAGTAAGTAAAAAAATTAGAACTAGGAACAGTCTTTAAAATTTTACTTTAATTTATATAATCATAAAAAGATTAAAACAATACTAGTATGCTTTAATACAAAAATAAAAAAGCCATTAGTTATTTTGTTCTAACTTAGGTTTATAGGTGAAACCGTATAAAAACCTAAATATATTACATAAGGAGAGCATAAATGATATGCTAAAGATAGGAGTTATATTTGGAGGAAAATCTAACGAACATTCTATATCTGTTGTATCTGGATGTTCTATAGTAAAAAATTTAAATAAGTTAAAATATGAAATATCAGCAATATATATAGACAAAAGTGGAAATTGGTACGAAGTTTTAGATGATATACCAAATATGCAAAATTACAAATTGGGTGCAGAGCCAATAAATTTAAGGAACATAGAAAATATAATAGAATATTTAAAGCAACTTGACGCAATATTTTCGGTATTACGTGGGAAAGATGAAGGTGATGGATCTATACAAGGTTTATTAAATTTTGTAGAGATCCCATATGTTGGATGTAATGTTTTAACATCAAGTATTACTAAGGACAAAGTATATATGAAAACGATTTTATCACAAGCAGATATAGCACAACCTAAATATTTTTTCATAAAAAATACCGATAATGGAATTGTGAGTGTAGATAATAAATTTAATGAAAAAGAAGTATCTTTAAATGAGTTATGCGAGCTAGTATATGACAAATTAAAATATCCTGTATTCATAAAACCTGCTAATTCTGGAGCATCAATTGGGGTAAACAAGGCAGAGAATTCGTCAGAACTAAAAAAATATATAGAAAGTGCATTTTTTTACGATAATAAGATAATTCTAGAAAAAGAAATAAAAGGAAGAGAAATACAAATATCTATTTTAGAAGATGATGGAATTATTACATCTGATATAGGTGAAGTAGATACAAATTCAGGTTTTTATAGCTATAAGTCTAAATACCAAAACCAAGAAACTAAAACACTAATACCTTTAAATTTGTTGGGAACAAGGCAAGAAGAAGAACTAAAAAATATTGCAATTAAAGTTTTTAAAGCTGTAGGAGCTAAAGGATTTGCTAGAGTAGACTTTTTTATAGAAGATGGAACAAACGACATATATGTAAATGGAATTAGTGCCATTCCAAATATTACAGAAGATAGCATGTATGTTAAATTATTTGACGGAATTGGAATAGAATATAAAGAACTTTTAGACAAGCTTATAAATTCTGCAATAGCAAAAGACTAATAAAAAAATAGCAAAACTTATATAAAGCAAGATGCTGGCAAAAGAGGTGAAACATGGAATATAAAAATATAGAAAGAGATGTAGAAGAAATATTATCCGAATTTAGATTTAAACATTCTTTAGGTGTTGTAAAAAAAGCTGTAGAGCTTGCAAAACAATATGGAGAGGATGAAGAAATAGTTAAAAAAGTAGCTATTACACACGATATTGCAAAAGAGATGCCAAATGAAGAATTAATAAAATATGCTAACGAAAACAATATAGAAATAGATGAAATAGAAAGAATAAACCCTTCATTGTTGCATGGAAAAGTGGGAGCAGATATTGTAGCAAAAAAATATAATTTTACTAAAGATATGCAAAATGCAATAAAATGGCATACTACTGGTAAAGAAAATATGACTATGCTAGAAAAAATTATTTATGTGGCAGATAAAACAGAGGAAAATAGAAAAGAAACTAGATTTAATTTAGAAAAAAGTAGAGAGCTTTCTAAAGAAGATATAAATAAAGCTATCTTATTTTTAATGGATGAATTTATAGAATATAACATAAAAAGGGAAAGAGTAATTCATATAGAAACAATAAAAGCAAGAAACTATTTATTAAAAAAATAAACATACCTAACCCATATTTATTATAAAAAAATTAAACATAACTATTTTAAAATGAAATTATATATGATATAATGTTTGCACCATGAATATGGAGGATGTTAAATGATATTCAAAGATTATTACAAAATATTAAATTTAGAATCTAGTAAGATAACTCCTCAAGAACTTAAAATAGCATACAGGGAAGCTGCAAAAAAATATCATCCAGACATAAACATAAACGATGAATTTGCAGAAGAACGTTTTAAAGATATAAATGAAGCATACAGGGTGTTATCAAATTCTACTTCTAAAAGAAAATACGACAGAATATGGAATAACAACGTGGGAAAAAAGAAGAAGTATGAAGAAAGCCAAAGGAAAAATGGCTCAAAATTTTCCGAATTTTTCACAATGTTTTTTGGAAATATTGTTGGTGAAGAGGAAGAAACCAATAATAAAACAAACAAAAAAATCCCTATAAGAGGAGAGAATGTAGAAACAGAAATAAATATGTCAATAGAGGAAACATATTATGGAACAGAAAAGAAAATTTCTCTTAGGACTCTGAAAGGGAAAATGAAGACTTTTGTAGTAAAAGTCCCAGCAGGTATTAGGAATCAAGAAAAGATTAGATTGATTGGCCAGGGAAAAGCTGGAATAAATGGTGGTAAAAATGGAGATTTATTTATAAAAGTAAATATTCAAAATAGCCAAAGGTTTAAATTGGAAGGAATAGATTTATACACAGACCTACGATTAACCCCATGGGAAGCTGCACTAGGCACAAGAGCAACCATATCTACTATAGACGATACTGCCTCTGTCTATGTACCAAAAGGAATTGAAAGTGGCGAGAAAGTTAGAATTCAAGGAAAAGGGTATAAAGATGGAAAAGGTGGTAGAGGAGACCTAATAGCCGAAGTAAAAATAATAGTACCAAAAGAACTAACAAACGAGGAAGAAAAGTTATATAAAGAATTAGAACAAATTTCTAACTTTAATCCAAGAAGAAGAGCAAATTAACATAAAAACTTTAAACGGTTGACAAAAAATTACAAATTAGGTATAATTAAACATAGTAGTGTTACAAAAGACAAACTATGTATATAGAAATTCGTGAATAGTGGGGTGTATAATATGTACAGTTGGGAAGGAAAACATTTTAGTATAATGGATCCAAATAACGTAAGTACAGTAGTGTATCAAATAAATGAAACATTAAAAGAGGATTTAAAAAATTCACCAAAATATACAGTAACAAGATTAGATTATACAGAAGAAATGTATGGCGACAAAAAAAAGAAAACTTTTTACGTCGACGATCCTTCAGATAATAAAGATGAACTTGTTATATTATCATTTGGAAAAGATAGAGTAGTAATTAATATGGCAATATTACAAGGCGATAAAATAACAATATCTAAAAAGCCTACACCATTAAAATTTAATACTCTTTATTCAGATACAGAAAAAGAATATAAAGAATTTAAATACACGCCAAATTTTAAAAGACAAATTTCAATAATAGACCCAGAAACCACAGAAGAAGTAAAGCCTATGGTATATTTTGACGAAGAGGCTAATGAAGTTAGAGGTAAATGTAAGCTAAAGGCAAATAAACCTTATTTTGCTTTCGAAATAAAAGATAAAAAAGATTAAAGGAGAGGGGAGTTCTAATGAACACAACAGATAGTTTATCTGAAAAATCTTGTAATTCACTAGTATTTGATGACGATGCAAAAGCTATAACTTTTGCATGTTTTACAACAGAGGAGGTAAAAGATTTTCCACTATTATTAGGAAAAGTAGAAACTCATAAAGTTGTAGCACCGGAAAAAAGCGAAGAAGCCAAAGAAATTGCAAAGAATGCAGAAAAATTACGTAAGCAAGGTGTACGTGTAGCAACTAAGGAAACAGCAGAAAAAAGAATTGCAAAAGAAAGTAAGGTAGAAAAAGTAAAAACAACAGCTACTAAAACAAAAAGTGAAGACACTGCAAGATAATGTACTAAAGATAGGGATGAAGTAAATGAATTATAAATTACAAAGTATGTTACAAAATGCTAGAAAGAAATTAATAATATTTGCAATATTATGGTTAGTAATTATAATCTTGGGAATTGCTCCTTTTTCAGCATCTCTTACAGATGCTATGCAAACTGGAGCTTTTAGTTTCGAAATTTTTTTAGAACACCTAGGAAAATATATAACTAGCCCTTTTTCTAGTTTTGGATTAATATTTTCAGAAAATTATATAGGAACATTTGCATCTAGCACTTTATATTTTTCATTATTCTATTTAGCAGCAATGATTATAGGCTTATTAAAAGCTAGACCCAAAAATGAATATACAGATATAGAACATGGTTCAAGTGGTTGGGCAGAAAATGGTGAACAATATAAAGTATTAAGCAAAAAAAATGGTATTATATTAGCAGAAGACAACTATTTACCATTAAATAAAATGGGAAATATAAATGTTTTAGTTGTTGGACGGTTCAGGTTCTGGTAAATCTGCTTCATATTCTATACCAAATGCACATCAATGTTTGGGCTCATACATATTTACAGACCCAAAAGGAGAGCTATATGACAGAACAGCAGGATTTTTAAAATCTAAAGGGTATAAAGTAAGAGTTTTAAATTTAGTTAATCCAGAATGTAGTGATGGTTACAACCCATTAGCACATATAAGAAATGAAATAGACGTAGATATTATTGCAAACACTATAGTTAAAGGACAAAGCGGAGAAAAAGCTTCAGACCCATTCTGGGACGATATGGCAGAAATCTTACTAAAATCTTTAATTTGGTATTTAATATCTACAAGACCACCAGAAGAGCAAAACTTAGCAAGTTGTGCAGAGTTAGTTAGAGCTGCTAACGATAGTGGTGGGACAAGCTTGTTAGGGGATTTAATTAACGAATTAGATTATACACACCCAGCAAGAAAAAATTATAAATCAATAGAAATAGCTCCAGAAAAAACAAGAGGATCTATTTTAAGTACATTGCAATCAAGATTAGGTAAGTTTGATAGTAAAGACATAGCAGACCTAACATCTTCAGATACTATAAATTTTGAAGAAATTGGACAAGAAAAAACAGCTGTATATGTTGTTTCTTCAGACACACATACAACATATAATTTCTTACTTACAATTTTCTTCTCACAAATGATACAACAATTATATGACTATGCAGACAAAGCTGGTGGAAAGTTACCAGAAAAAACATTCTTTATACTAGACGAGTTTGCAAATATAGGTCAAATACCAGACTTTGATAAGAAAATATCTACATCAAGAAGTAGAGGAATATCATTTAGTGTTATATTACAAAACTTAGACCAATTAGAGGCAGTTTATGAGAAATCTTACGAAACTATAATTGGTAACTGTGATACCCATGTATTCCTAGGAAGTAACTCTACAAAAACATTAGAGTATTTTTCTAAAGCATTGGGTGAAAAGACAATTACAAGAGATAGTCATTCAACAAACCGTGATAAAGGTGGTTGGAAATCTGGTTCTAGCGATTCTGACCAAATTATGGGAAGAGCTTTACTTACACCGGATGAGTTAAGACGATTTGATAACGATATGTGTATTATATTTGTTAAAGGTGTAAGGCCAATTAAATCAAATAAATTCTATTACTTTAGAAAACCAATGGGAAGAGAAATGGCAAGGCTCGAAATAAGCCATAATGATGCAGAAGTAGGACAAAGAGGAGAATGGAGAATATTTAACCCAGCAAATCCTTATTCAGAAAGTACAAATATTCAAGCGCAAGATTTAAAAGTAGAATCATTAGATGATTTATTTGCAGATGACGAACCTGTATCTAAAAAAGAAGAAAAAGTAGTAAATTCTAGTACAGCTAATAATGCTTTTAGTAATATAGAAAATATTCCAAAGAAAGAAACAAAGCCAATGGAAATTCCACTAGAAGACAATGATGAAGAAGTGAATAATATAGACTTAGAAAAAGCACTAGAAGCAAAATTTGATGAATTATTTGGAGCAGATGACGATTAAGATTACTTTTAACGGGACCGGGGGACGGTCCTTAAAATCCCAGTTTAAATTATATAGATAAATTATTAAAAAAGAATAGCTTGTGCTATTCTTTTTTATGTCGAAATATAGTATAATATATGTGCATTTTATGCAAAAATAATTTATAATAATCATATGAAAAATATTATAATTGTTTAACTAACATAAAAGGAGAAAAAATTGGAAACAACAGAATTAAGAATAGTAGAAAATAAGAAAAATTTAAAAGTAGGAACAGTTTTAGGAATAGTATTTATAAGTTTTATATTAATATTTTTTATTTTATTTTTAGGAATCACATTATATATATCATCAAGCGATAAAATTATAACAGGTATGTATATACAAGGAGTAGAAGTATCGGGATTAACGCAAAAACAAGCAATAGAAAAAGTTCAAAACGAATTTAAAAAAGTGCTACCTAACAATTTAACAGTAGTACATAACGAATACGAAACACAGTTAAATTTAGAAGATTTAGGGACAGATTTAAACATAGAAGAAGCAGTAAATAGAGCCTATAATATTGGAAGAGATAGTAATATTTTTAAAAATATGGGAATTATAACAAAAAATTTGATAAAAGCATATAATTTAGGAATTAATGTTACATTAAACAAAGAGCAATGTAAAGAAATATTAAATGATATATCAACAAAATTGCCAGATACAGTAATCCAAAGTAGTTATTATGTTGAAGGCAATAAACTAATTATTACAAAAGGAAAAGTTGGAAATGTAGTAAATGCAGAAAAAACTATAGAAAATATAAAAAATAAAATTCAAGACTTTTCATATGCAAGCAAAAAAATAGAGCTTATTACAACAGAAAAAACACCAGAAGAAATAAATATAGATCAAATTCATAGTGAAATATATAAAGAACCTATAGATGCGTATTATTCAACAAACCCATATGTTGTACATCCACATGAAAATGGAGTAGACTTTAAAATATCTATAGATGAAGCAAAAGCAATGCTAAATGAAGTAAAAGATGAATACGAAATACCATTAAAATATAGCTTGCCAAAAGTAACTACAAATATGATTGGAACAGAAGCATTTCCAAATTTATTGGGGAAATTTAGTACAACTTATAGTGCTAGAAATGCAAATAGAACAACAAATTTAAGATTAGCAGCGCAAAAAATAAATGGTACAGTTTTAATGCCAGGCGAAATATTTTCATATAATACAGTTGTAGGCAAAAGAACAATTGCAGCAGGGTATAAAGAAGCTGCAATGTACCAAAATGGCGAAGTAGTAGATGGATTGGGAGGAGGAATTTGCCAAATATCTACAACATTATACAATGCTGCATTATATGCAAACATGGGAATAGTAGAAAGAAGAAATCATCAATTTGTACCTTCTTATGCAAAAGCTGGGAGGGATGCAACAGTTGTATATGGTTCAATAGACTTTAGGTTTAAAAACACAAGAAATTATCCAGTAAAAATATTATGTACTGTAAGTGGAGGAGTAGCAAAATGTGAAATTTATGGTCTGAAAGAGAATCCGGATTATGATGTCGAAATAACTTCACAAGTTACAGAAACAACTTCAACAAGTATTAAATCTGCTACATACAAAACAGTAAGACAGAATGGACAAGTAATAAGTTCAGAAAGAATAAATAGAGATACATATAAAAGGCACTAAAAATTTACTACAATAGTTAATTTTAAAGGCTGTATAGTTAAAATTATAAAAATTTTAGGAGGTAAAAATGTATTTAATTGTAGGATTAGGAAATCCTGAAATAGAATATGCCAATACAAGGCATAATATGGGGTTTGATGCAATAAACCATTTAAGCAGAAAACTTAACATAAATGTTAACAAAGAAAAATTTAAAGGCATATATGGTGATACAATCTTAAATGGCGAAAAAGTAATATTACTAAAGCCACAAACATATATGAATTTAAGTGGAGAATCGATTATACAATTTAAACAATTTTATAAAATTCCACCTGAGAATATTATAGTAATATATGATGATATAGACGTAGACGTAGGAAAGATAAAAATTAGGAAAAAAGGTGGTCCAGGATCACATAATGGAATGAAGTCAGTTGTAAAAGAGCTAAAATCCGAAGATTTTCCTCGTATTAGAGTAGGAATAGGAAAGCCTATGTTTAAAGAAATGATGATAGGTTATGTGTTAGAAAAATTAAATGGGAATGAAAGAGAAATATTAGAAGAATCAACAAAATTAGCTGCAAATGCTGTATATGACATTATAACTTCTGGTATAGATAAAGCGATGAACATGTACAACTAAAGGAATTGTTATATGATATCATTTATTATTGGACATAAAGACTGAGTATGTTTAAACAACCAGTAAAGTATAAAACTATTCATATATAATTAGAAAGGGAAACTATGCAAGAGTTAAGAATAAAAGTTGATGCAAATGAAAAAACTGTAATATTGCTAAATAATTATAAAATAGTAGAACAATATACGATAGATAAAGAAAATATAGAAGGAAATATATATTTAGGTGTAATAAAAAATATAGTTCCAGGCTTAAAAGCAACTTTTGTGGATATTGGGAAAAGCAAAAATGCTTTTATTCACTTCGAAGATTTAGGTAAAACAAAAGATGAAATAAAACTTAATGAAACAATATTAGTTCAAGTTCAAAAAAATGCTGTAAAGCAAAAGGGTGCGAAACTTACTACCAATATAAAATTAACTGGAAGGCAAATTGTTTTAATGCCTCAAACAGATTTTATAAGTGTATCTAGAAAAATAGAAGATGAACAGAAAAGAGAAGAATTAAAAGAAATAGCAAAAAAATATTTACCAAAAAATTGTGGTGCAATTATAAGAACAAACTGTATTTTGGCAACAGAAGAAGAGATTAAACAAGATATAAAAATGTTAATTAACAGATGGGAAAATATAAAAAATATTGCCAAGAAAAAGATTAAAAACGTGCCATGCATAATAGAGGAAGAAAGTAGCATTGTAAAATCTTTAATATTATCTACAGTAGATTCAAAAATGAACAAAATTACAACAAATAATGAAGAATATAATAAGGAAATATTAAATTTTTTAAAAATGCACAATTTAGAAAGCAGAATAGAATTAGAATATGAAAATGATGTATTCGAAAAATACACAATAGAAAAAGAATTACAAAGCTTAAAAAATAATAAGGTTTGGTTAAATTGTGGTGGACAAATTGTTATAGACAAAACAGAAGCGTTAACAGCAATAGATGTTAATTCTGGTAAGTGTATAGGAAAAAATAATTTAGAAGAAACTATTTTAAAAGTAAATATAGAATCTGCAAAAGAAATAGCAAAGCAAATAAGATTAAGAGATATAGGTGGAATAATAATAGTAGATTTTATAGATATGGAGAAAGATGAAAGTAAACAAAAGTTGCTAAATTGCATAGAAGAAGAAACAAAAAAAGACAGAGCAAAAGTACAGATAGAAGGTTTTTCGAAACTAAATTTATTGGAACTTACACGTAAACAACTTTATGGAAAAGAATAAACAGGGATTAAGGCACAGTCCTATTTTTTCCGGTTGAATATATAATAAAAGATGAAATGTAGTTAAAAAATAGAATCGGGATTTTAAGGACCGTCCCCGAATCCCGATTCGGGTTATGTATATGGAAGGAGTAGAATATGAAAGTAGGTTTTGTATCGTTAGGATGTTCTAAGAATTTAATAGATACGGAAATTGCTATTGGCATACTTAAAGAACATGGAATGGAGATTGTAAGCAATCCCGAAGATGCTGAAATGATTGTAGTAAATACTTGTGGTTTTATAGACCCTGCAAAGGAAGAAGCTATAAATACTATTTTGGAAATGGCTGAATATAAAAAAGGAAAATGCAAGTATTTGATTGCTATGGGGTGCTTAGTTCAAAGATATACAGATGATTTAAAAAAAGCGTTACCAGAAGTAGATTTGTGGATAAGATTAGAAAATTATGAGGATTTTTATTCTAATATAGAAAGCTTACTAAATAATAATATTAATAATACAGAAAAGTATGGTGAGCTTGTAAGTTATCCAAAAAATCCTTTTCCACTACCTAGTAAAGAAGAATTTTTGGGTAGGGAAATTTCTACAGGTGAAAACTTTGCTTATTTAAAAATAGGAGAAGGGTGTAGCAATAGGTGTACTTATTGTGCAATTCCTTTTATTAGGGGTCCGTTTATAAGTAGACCAGAAGAAGATATAATAGAAGAAGCAAAATTATTAGCTAAAAAAGGAATAAAAGAATTAGTAGTTATAGCGCAAGATACTACTAAATATGGTTTAGACTTATATAATAAGCCAATGCTTGCAGATCTTTTAAGAAAGCTTTGTAGGATAGAAGGAATAGAATGGATTAGATTTTTATATTCATATCCAGAAGGAATTGATAACGACTTAATACAAGTTGTTAAAGAAGAAGATAAGATTTGTAAATATTTTGATATTCCAATACAACATATTTCTAATACTGTTTTAAAAAGAATGAATAGAAAAACTAGTAAAGAGAACATACAAAATGTTATTGGTAAAATAAGAGAGAATATTCCAAATGCAATAATTAGAACAACAGTTATGGTTGGATTTCCAGGTGAAACGAAAGAAGATTTTAATGAACTGTATGATTTTGTAAAAAGTGTAAAATTCGAAAATTTAGGTGCATTTACATATTCTGAAGAAGAAGGAACACCTGCAAGTAGATTAAAAGACCAGGTTCACCCAATGACAAAAAAATCTAGGTATAACAAGATAATGCAGTTACAACAACAAATATCTAAAGAAAACTTGGCTAAATTACAGGGAAAAGAAATTAAAGTATTAATAGAAAATAAAACATTTGACGAAAAGTATTATGTTGGAAGAAGCGAAACACAAGTTCCAGATATAGATGGAATGGTATATATAAAAAATAATAAAGAACTTAAAATAGGAAGTTTCATAAATTGCAAAGTAATAGATACAAGAGAATATGACTTGATTGCAGAAATTTTAAAGAAAGATTAACTATTATTATCAAAAAGTTATAACAAAAAAATAAGCGTACCTTAGTTTTTATAAAGATTTAAGGTACGCTTATTTATATAATTTTAATAATTTTCTGCGTTTATTTCGAAGAATGATTGTGGATGGTTACAAACAGGGCATACTTGTGGAGCTTCTGTACCAACAACTATATGACCACAGTTTCTACATTTCCATATAACGATGCTTCCTTTTTTGAATACTTCACCATCTTTAATATTTTCTAAAAGTTTTCTATATCTTTCTTCATGGTGTTTTTCTACTTCTCCAATTGCTCTAAATTTTGCAGCAATTTCTTTAAATCCTTCTTCTTCAGCTTCTTCGGCAAATTTTTTATACATATCTGTCCATTCATAATTTTCGCCAGCAGCAGCATCTGCTAGATTTTGCATTGTATCTCCAATTCCATTTAAATATTTAAAATGAATTTTGGCATGTTCTTTTTCATTATCTGCTGTTTCTAAAAATAATGCAGCAATTTGTTCATATCCTTCTTTTTTTGCAACACTTGCAAAATATGTATATTTATTTCTTGCCTCAGATTCACCTGCGAATGCAGCTTTTAAATTAGCTTCTGTTTTTGATCCTTTTAAGTCCATAACTTACCTCCTATTATTTAACTTGTGACTATATAATATATCAAAAAAATAGACAAGTCAAGAAAAGAAAATTAGTAAAAATGTCAGAAAAACTGTAAGATAGATATTTAGGTAATATTAGCATAAAAAATATTGTTAAATAGGATTTTTAATAATATAATATTATAAAGTTAACATATGGAGGAGTAAAATGACTAATTTGCAAAGGACGAAACAAGCATATGCAGAAATAGATGCTTTTATAGAGATTTTACCAGAAGACAAAAAAAGAAAAATTCCCAAAAATATGAAAGAATTTTTTAAAGAACAAAAAGATAAGGGATACAAAAAAGAAATAGATATTAATATACCTGTAGAAGAGCAAAATTTAAAAGAAGAAACGTTGGCATTAATAGCACTACTATATATAAAATATATTTGTGAAGATGAAGAAGAGAAGCAAAATTTGAAAAAAATATATGCAGAAAATGAAAGTAGATATAGAAAAGAAAAAAAAGAGAAATATAGTGAAGAAAAAATAATGCAAAAGCGAAATGAAGATTTAGCTAGTGAGTGCGATCAATCTTTGCAAAATTCAATTAATAATAAATCTAAAGCTTTAATAGAATACAAAGAGCCTATCTTAAAAAGGATTATGAATAAAATAAAAAGTCTGTTTAAACGAAAATAGAATATATAGAAAAATACAATACTATAAGCTTTTACAAATAATTAAGAGATATTGCATTTTTCTATACTAAAGTAAGCTAAAATCTTATAAGAGTATAAATTAAAATAATATATTTATACTACTACTATATTTTAAATAATAATATTATAAATACTAGTAGTTATAAAACATATAAAAATTCCACATAAAGTTGGTAACAAGAAAGAAACGAAGGTCCATTTTAAACTTTTGGTTTCTTTTTTTATTGTTAGTAATGTAGTACCACATGGAAAATGTAGCAAGGTAAAAATCATTACATTAATTGCAGTAAGCAAGTTCCAACCATTTTCCACTAAAATATTTCCAATAACACTAACATTTTCTATGTCTAATAATTGTTTATTTCCTAAATATCCCATTAAAATTATTGGTAATACTATTTCGTTAGCGGGAATACCTAAAATAAAACCAGCTAAAATATATCCATCTAACCCAATCAATTGTGCAAAAGGATTTAAAGAATTTGCAATAAAATCTAAGATAGATATATTACCTATGTTTATATTAGAAAATAGCCATATTACGATTCCAGCTGGAGCAGCTACAGCTATGGCTTTACCAAGAATAAATAATGTTCTATCTAATAATGAACGAACTAATATTTTACCAATTTGTGGAGTTCTATAAGGTGGCAATTCTAAAGTAAAAGAAGAAGGTAAACCTTTTAGAACAGTTTTAGAGAGTATTTTAGATACCAATAAAGTTAACAAAATTCCTAACAAAACAACTAACATAACAGTAATTGCGGCAACAAAACCAGATAGCATGCCAGCTATAGAACCAGAAAAAAATATTGTTGCTACAGTTATTAAAAAAGGAAATCTGCCGTTACAAGGAACAAAGCAATTAGTAAGAATTGCAATTAATTTTTCTCTTGGAGAATTTATTATTCTTGTTCCAACAACAGCTGCAGCATTACAACCAAATCCCATACACATTGTAAGAGCCTGCTTACCAGATGTGCATGCACATTTAAAACATCTGTCTAAATTAAAAGCAATTCTAGGTAAAAATCCTAAATCTTCTAATATAGTAAACAAAGGAAAAAATATAGCCATTGGTGGTAACATAACCGATATTACCCATGTAACAGTTTGATATACTCCATCTACCATAATGCTTGTAAGCCATTCTGGTGAGTTAATATATTCAAAGCAAATTAGTAATTTTCCTTTTAAAATTTCGAAAAAGCTTGAAAGCATTTGTGAAGGGTAATTGGCACCAACTATGGTAATCCAAAACAATAAGCATAGGAATAGCAACATAATAGGTATTCCAAATTTTTTAGAAGTAAGAATTTTATCAATTTTGATCGTTTTTTTGGTGTAATTAATATCTTTGTATGTGCAAACTTTTTTGCTAATGTATTCACATCGCTTTAAAATGCTATTAAGAAGAGAAGTTTCTATGTTGCCGCTTGTAATGTCATTTCGAGCAAGTAAACATGAAATTTCAGCTAATTTGGAATTAATTTTATCGGTATTTAAAAGTATATTAAAATTTTTAGAAATAGAGTTAATTAAATCAGTATTGTTACATATCAATTTTAAGGCAATCCACCTAGAAATAAATGTAGGAGATTTAATTTGTGGAATAAGCAAATTTATACTATCTTCTATACATGGCAAATATGTAACACAATTTGGATTATAAGAAACTTGTTTTAAGCACATATTAAGTATTTCATTTTTTAAATTAATTAATGTCTTTTTCTTTTTACCAATTGTACCAACAACAGGTACGCCAAGTAAAGAAGAGAGTAATTTTAAATTTATATGTATACCTTTCTTTTTAGCTTCATCTAATAAGTTCACACATACAATTATATTACTAGTAACTTCCATTATTTGAAATACTAAGTTTAGATTTCTTTCTAAAGAAGTTGCATCAACCACAATTACTACAGCATCTAAAGGCTCAAAACATATAAAATTTCTAGCTATTTCTTCTTCTTCAGAATTGGACATAAGAGAATAAGTACCAGGAATATCAACAACATTAAAATTGTAATTTTTAAACTTATAAAGTCCTTCACAATTACCAACAGTTTTGCCAGTCCAGTTACCAGTGTGTTGGTTCATACCAGTTAAACTATTAAAAATAGTAGATTTCCCAACATTAGGATTTCCGACAAGAGCTAGTTTATAAGAATACATAAAATCACCTCTTTATTTTATAATATGAAAATGTAAAAATATAGTTACAAAAACTTCAGATACAATGAACCCAGGGGAGGAGACCTCGAACTTGGTAAATGGGTTTAGATTTTCACAATAATATTTTTTGTATCTTCATTTCTAAGTGCAATTATTGTTCCTCTAATTAAATAAGCTGTAGGGTCTTTAAAAGGACTCCTAAATACAGGAGTTATATTAGAATTTTCTATAATGCCTAAATCTAGTAATCTTCTTTTTATATTATAATTGCAATTAATACTTATAATTTTTGCTTTTTTTCCTATTGGCAAATTACTTAGTAAGCAAGTTTTCATAGTAAACACCACCATTTAAATAATATAATATTATGATTAAAATAAAGTAAAATCACTTATAGTAAACATAATTTATAATGTATAATATGCAAAAATAAAAGGTATTGACAAATAAAAATAATAATATAAAATAAGAAAAAACATAGAAAAAGGAGAGGTAAAAATGTCAAATAAAATAAGAGGATTTGAAGTTGCTAAAGGATTTGAAGATTGTAATATAAATATTCCTGTAAGAAAAACAAAATATTCAGCAGGCTATGATATGGAAGCTGCAGAAGATGTTATAGTACCAAGTTTTAAGAAAGGGGATAAACCAACTTTAGTAAAAACAGGGCTTAAAGCATATATGCAAGATGATGAAGTTTTAATGTTATATAATAGAAGTTCTAACCCAAAGAAAAAGGGATTAATATTAGCAAATAGTGTAGGAGTAGTAGATAAAGACTATTATGGAAATTTAGATAATGACGGACATATTATGTTTGCTTTTTATAATATTAAAGATGAAGATATAAAAATAAAAAAAGGAGAAGCAATAGGACAAGGTGTATTCCAAAAATATCTAGTAGTTGATGACGATATTGCAGAGGGAACAAGAGTAGGTGGATTTGGTTCTACAAATAAATAAAAAAGATATCCACGATTTATGCAAGCAAAAAGCTGGAGAAAGTAACCTAAGATTTATTTTAAATAAACATAAAAAAATATATATCCTATAAAACCTAGTAATGCTAACGGTTACAACGGTTTTGGGGTTTGAAAGCGATTACCAAAAGTTTTGACTTTTGGTAATTTTTGTAGTATAATAAATATGTTGATAATCGAATAGACATTGAAAGGAGTGACTTGCATGTTTAATGTAGGCGATAAAATTGTTTACCCTATGCATGGGGCTGGTGTAATAGATGCAATAGAAGAAAAGGATATCTTAGGGGAGAAGCAAGCTTACTATATACTAAAGATGCCGGGAGAAGTTAAGGTAATGGTACCAACAGCTAAAGCAGAAGAAATAGGGGTAAGAAGCATTATAGATAAGAGCAGTGCCGAAAAAGTATTCAGAGTTTTAGAGTCAGACGAAACAGAAATGTCTATGAACTGGAACAAACGTTATAGAGATAATATGGATAAAATGAAAAGTGGAGATATTTATAAAATAGCAGATGTTGTAAGAAACCTAAGCTTTAAACAAAAGGAAAAAGGTTTATCTACAGGGGAAAAGAAAATGCTATCAAATGCTAAACAAATTTTAGTAAGTGAATTAGTTCTTACAGAACATGCTTCACAAGGCGAAATAGAACAAATGGTAGAAAGTAAAATTTCAACATCATATGAAGAATATAAAATAGATGCAAATATATCTGCTTCAGACATAAGTAGCGACATAGTAAGCAAATTTATACCATTTAATTCAGACGAAATAGAAAATAAAAAAGTATCTAATAACTAACAAAAGAGAGAAAGTAAATTTCTTTCTTTTATTTTTTTGCTAAAAAATTTATAAAACTATAGTTTTGTATACATAAAAGAAGGATTTATTGTTAAGTTGTCGAATATTAATTTATAGAGGAATTTTGCGCCATAAAGCAAAAAAGAGGAAAAAAAGTATTTATAAAATAAAAAGCAAAATTCTTTGTAAAAGAAAGGTAGGAAAATGATACGATATAGTGATGAACTTATAGATGAAATTAAAAACAATAACGATATTGTAGACGTTATATCACAATATGTACATTTAAAAAGAAGTGGAAGAAATTATTTTGGACTTTGTCCTTTCCACAACGAGAAATCACCTTCTTTTGCAGTTTCTCCAGATAAACAAATATTTCACTGTTTTGGTTGTGGAGTAGGTGGAAATGTAATTCATTTTATAAGTAAGATAGAAGGGATTAATTTTCGCGAATCTATAGAGCTACTTGCAGAAAGAGCAAACATAGTATTACCAAAACTAGAAAATGTTGGTGATAATAAAACACAAGAATTAAAGGAGAAAATATACCAAATAAATAAGGAAACAGCATATTTTTACCACGAAAATTTGTACAAGCCAACAGCTAAAATAGCTCAAGAATATGTAAAAAAAAGAAAATTAAATAATTCTACATTAAAAGAATTTTTAATAGGGTATTCAGGAAATTTTAACGAATTATATAATTTTTTAAAATCTAAAGGTTTTTCAGACCAAGCAATTTTAGCATCAGACTTAGTAAACAAAAATGAACGTGGTCAATATATAGACAGATTTAGACATAGGTTAATGTTTCCTATACAAGATGTAAGGGGAAGAATTATAGCATTTGGAGGAAGAGTTTTAGATGACTCAAAACCAAAGTATATAAATTCACCAGAAAATTTAGTATATATTAAGGGAAGACATTTATTTGGTTTATATAATGCAAAAAAACATGATACAAAGAAAATATTAATAGTAGAAGGTTATATGGATGTAATATCTTTACATCAAAGAGGAATAACAAATGTAGTGGCATCTTTAGGAACAGCAATGACAGAGGCGCAAGGCAGGCTCTTAAGAAGAAGTTCGGAGCAAATAGTTTTAGGTTATGATGCTGATGGGGCTGGTCAAGAAGCTATTATAAGAGGATTGGAAATATTAAGAAATTTAGGTTGTGATGTTAGAGTTTTACAAATCTCTGGTGCCAAGGATCCAGACGAATATGTTACAAAATATGGTCCAGAAAGACTAGTAAAATGTATTGATGATGCAATATCTTTGGTAGAATTTAAAGTAAGAGTTTTAAAGAAAAACTTAAACATAGAAAATACAAGTGATAAAATAAAATTCTTAAATGAAATTGCTAAAATATTGGCAAAAGTTGAAAATAGTATGGAACAAGAAATATATATAGAAAAAATTTCTAAAGACTACGATATTTCGAAAGATGCATTGTATTCTGAAATAAAGAAGATATTATATCCTAAAAATGCTAATTCAAAGGTTTTAGAAAAAAGGAATATTCAGTATAACATTCCTAAAAAAGAAGATACTAAAATTAGCGAATCTAGATTAAAAAGAGAAAACACAATAATTGCAATGCTTCTTATGTCAAATGTAAATGTATATTCTAAAATAAAAAATAAAATAAAGCCAGAAGATTTTAAACTAGAAAAGAATAAGAAAATTTTAGAAAAAGTTTATGGTGAATATGAAAAAGGCATTACAGAAATATATGATGTTTTAAATTTATTCGAAGAAGAAGATATTATAAATCACATAACAGAAATTATGGCAAAAGATTATGGTATTACAGATATAGACAAAGGAATAGATGACATATTAAGTACATATGAAAGAGAAAATTTAAAAGATAAAAGAGATGAAATATTAAGAGCTTTAGAAGATTCTACACTTAATAATGAAAGTAAGTTAAAGCTAGAGAGAGAATTAAATGACATAATTATTAAACTTGCGAAATAATTAGGAGGTTATAATGAAAAAAATAGAAGGACAAGGAGAAATAACAGAAAAAAATAATGCTCAAGAATTAGAAAGAGCAGAAACAGAAAAAAAAGTAAAAAGAATTTTAGAGTTTGCAAAGAAAAATAAAAGAATAACTTATGGTGATTTGGCTGCAGAATTAGATGAATTATCAACAGAACAAATGGAAAGAGTATTTGATGCTCTAGAGAAAATGGGTGTTGATATTGGTAGAGATGATGATGAACTAGATGAAGAAGGTCCAGATGAAGAAGATTTACAAGAAGTTGAAGATTTAAAATTAGATGAAATTGATGTTGCAGGATATGAAAGTAGTAATATAGATGATCCTGTTAGAATGTATTTAAGAGAAATAGGAAAAATTCCACTTCTTACATATGAAGAAGAACTAGATTTAGCAAAAAAAGTTTTAGAAGGTGATGAAGAAGCTAAACAAAAATTAGCAGAGTCAAACTTAAGATTAGTAGTAAGTATTGCTAAAAAATATGTTGGTAGAGGAATGTTATTTTTAGATTTAATTCAAGAAGGTAATATGGGTCTTATAAAAGCTGTAGAAAAATTTGACTATACTAAAGGATTTAAATTTAGTACTTATGCAACATGGTGGATA
>OLGF01001168.1_pt1 | contig 29454 bp, 25 predicted proteins | sample 1604971 | NCBI WGS metagenome assembly OLGF01 (sample SAMEA3888902, study PRJEB22519) | human gut metagenome | biome: human gut; feature: human-associated habitat; material: faeces | place: Denmark | collected 2011 | reverse complement strand
TGCTTGAACAATTTTTACTTCGAAATATTGTCTAACTTTTTGGGGTCACTTCAATTTTCCGTCCGTCCGCTTTGCAGTTTCTTTTCGATATGGCAGCATTATTTCCGGCACGTCCGCCCGATCAGGCAGCACGCCAGAAACGCCGCGAGATCGACGAGCACGACCGTCGCGCCGACGGGGGTGCTCAACAGGTACGAGCCCGTCAGCCCCACGCAGAAGCAGACGACCGAGAGGATCCCCGCCGTGATGACCACGCCGCGGAAGCTCTTGCGCACGCGCATCGCAGAGAGCGCGGGGAAGATAATCAGGCTCGAGATGAGCATCGCGCCCATCATGCGCATACCCAGCACGATCGTGAGCGCCGTCAGCACGGAGAGCACCGTGTTGTAGCGTCCGACCTTCACGCCCGTCGCGCGTGAGAAGCTCTCGTCGAACGTGATGGCGAACAGCCGATGGTAAAACATCACGAACAGTACCAGCACCGCAATCGACAGCCCCACGCTCAGCGCAACATCCGCCCGGTCCATCGCGAGGATTGAGCCGAACATATAGCTGTCGACGTCCGTGGTCATGCCGGTGGTCAGGCTCGTGACGATGATGCCGAGCGCGAGCGCCGAGGCCGAGGTGACGGCGATGGCGGCGTCTGCGCCGATGCGGCTGTTTTCCGTCAGGCGCAGCAGCCCCAGCGCGGCCAGAATGACAACCGGGATCGAAACCGGCAGCGGCGACCACCCGCACGCAAGCGCGATGGCCAGCGCGCCGAACGAGACGTGGCTCAGCCCGTCGCCGATCATCGAATACCGCTTGAGCACCAGCGGCACACCCAGCAGCGCCGCGCACAGCGAGACAAGGACGCCCACGACGAAGGCGCGGACGATGAATGGGTAGGTAAACATCTCCAGCAGCAGGCTCATGCCGTCTCACCTCCGAATCGCTTGCCGTAGGGCGAAGCGAGATATTCCGCCACGCTCCCGCTGAACCACTGGCCCTGTCCCGCGTGGAGAATGCGCGTGGCATAGCGCAGGGCGCTGCGGATGTCGTGGGTCACCATGACGATGGCGATGCCCTCGGTCTTGTTCAGGTAGGCGAGCGTGCGGTACAGGTCCTGCGCGGCGGCCGGGTCGAGCCCCGTGACCGGCTCGTCGAGGATCAGCAGCTCCCCCGCCGCGCACAGGGCGCGCGCGAGCAGCACGCGCTGCTGCTGCCCGCCGGAGAGCTCGCGGTAGCAGCGGTCCTTCAACTCAAGAATCCCGAGCTTGCCGAGATTCATGAGCGCCCGCGACTTCTCGGCGGGGGTATAGAAGAAGCGGCGGCCGCGCGCGCTCAGAAAGCCCGAGAGCACGACCTCGCTCACCGTCGCGGGGAAGTCCTTCTGCGCGCGCGTCTGCTGCGGCAGATAGCCGATGGCGCCGCTGCGCAGGGACGGGTCGAGCTCGATGCTGCCCCGCAGGGGCTTGATCAGTCCCAGCAGGCTCTTGAGCAGCGTCGACTTGCCCGAGCCGTTTTCGCCGACGATGCAGAGGTATTCGCCGCTGCGGATCTCCAGATTCAGGTGCTCCCAGACGGCGCGCCCCTCATAGCCCAGCGAGACGTCCCGGCAGGCGAGTAATGTTTTCTGTTCCATCAGGATAGTCCCTCCTTCAAGGCTTCCACGTTTTTCTGCATCAGGCTCAGGTACGTCTCGCCGCGGTCGAAGTCCGCGCGGCTGACCGTCTGGCACGAGTAGAAGGTGCGCACCTGCGCGCCCGTCGTCTCGGCGATGGCATCCGCGATTTTCTGACTGCTCAGCTCGATCGTATAGACGACGGGGATCTGTTCGCTCTCTACGCGGTCGATGAGATATTTGAGCGTTGCGAGCGACGGCTCCGTGTCCCCGGCGCAGCCGTGGAACGCCGCGCGGTAGTTCAGCCCGTAGGTGCGGCAGAAGTAGAGCAGCGGGAACCGGTCGCCGAAAACAAGCAGATTCCTCTGCCCGTTCGCGGCAACCTCGCGGAAGGATGCGTCAAGCGCCTGCAGCTGCGCGAGGTACTGCGTGAGCCTCGCCTGATAGTCCGCCGCGTGCGCCGGATCGGCGGCGCAGAGCGTGTCGGCGATGGCGCGGCAGAGCGTCTGCGCCTGCACGGGCGAGGTCCAGATGTGCTCGTCGTAGGAGATTTCGTCGCTGTCGTCCTCGTCATGGTCGTGGTCGTGACCGCTCTGCTGCATCCCCTCGGTGAACTCCTCCTCCAGCGCGTCGGCGTAGTCCATCATGCGCAGAACGTGGGGAATCTTCTCCCCGGCGGCGCCAAGGATGTTCTCCACCCACACCTCGCTCTCGCCGCCGTTGTAGACGAACACGTCCGCCTCACTCACGCGGATTACGTCGAGCGGCGTCGGCTCGAAGCTGTGCGTCTCCCGCCCGGCGGGAACCAGCAGCGAGACGTCCACGTCCTCGCCACCGATCTGACGCACAAAGTCATAGTACGGAAAGAGCGAGCAGACGACTCGCAGCCGCCCGTCCGCGCTTTCCTGCGGTCGCTGCGAGCAGCCGCTGAGCGAGAGCGCTGCAAGCAGCAAAAGCGCCAGAAAAAGCGCCGTGATGCGTTGTTTCATGACTGCTGCGCCTCCCGGCACTTGGCGCAAAGGCCGTAAAACAGCGTGCGGCGCGGGTTGATGGCAAAGCCGTGCTCTGTGAGCAGGTGGTCATAGAGCTGCGAGAGATGGCCGCAGTCCATGTGGAAAATCGCCCCGCAGCCCTCGCACTTGAGCAGGAAGCACGCGTTCTTGTCCGCGTGGCTGCAGTACTGGTAGCAGGCGCCCTCATCCGTCACGAGCTTGTGGACAAGCCCCTGGCGGCTGAGCTTTTCGAGCTGGCGGTACACCGTGGTCAGGCCAATGGACTGCCCCTCCCGGTGCAGCTCCTCCGTCAGTTCCGCCGCCGTCGCGCAGCCGCCGCCGAAGCGCTCGATGCAGGCGAGCACCGCCTGCTGCTGGCGCGTCATATAGGTCATGGATGTCACTCCTTCGAATTTAAAATTGAAATTCATTTTCAGATTATAGCTGATTTTCGGAATTTGTCAAGCAAAAAGATAGCCCGGTGCCGCCGTATGTGGTAAAATAAAGGCAAATCACATCGGGAGGGACGCACCATGCAGCATGAAATCACCAGCCGCGCGCCGCTGCTCGACGCGGCGGGCAATCTCCGCGAGGCGGGCTACGCCAAGCGGCTCCTGCCGGTCTATGACCGCGCCGCCATCCGCGCCGGGGCCGCGCGCATCAAGGAGTGGGACTACTACCTCGTCGCGAACGACCACTACGCTGTCGCCCTGACGATCGACGACAACGGGTACATGGGGCTCGACTCCATCTCGTTTCTGCACTTCGACGAGCGCTGGGAAAAGACGAAAAGTCCCATGCGCGCCTTCCCCATGGGGCGCACAGGGCTGCCCGCCTCGTCCGCCGCGGGCGACACGGTCATCAACCGGAAGCACTACGCCCTCTCCTTCCGCCACGAGGAGGGCGCGCGTGTGCTGACGTTCCACATGGAGGACTTTCTGGACGGGCTCCCCGTCTCCGGGCGCATCCGCCTGACGGACGAGCCGGAGGAGTCGATGGTCATCTGCACGCCGTTTGAAAAGCCGGGGCACTTCTACTATAACCAAAAAATCAACTGTATGCGCGCGAGCGGCTCGGTGCTCGTCAGCGGGCGGGAGTACGTTTTCGACCCGGCGGACTCCTTCGGCGTGCTCGACTGGGGGCGCGGCGTCTGGACGTATCACAACACCTGGTACTGGGGCAGCGCCTCCGGGCAGGTGGACGGTATCCCGTTCGGCTGGAACATCGGCTATGGCTTCGGCAACACCTCCGCCGCGAGTGAGAACATGCTATTCTACAGTGGCCGGGCGCACAAGCTCAGTCAGGTGCAGTTCCACATCCCCATGCGGGACGGGCGCGAGGACTATCTCCGCCCGTGGACGTTCACGTCGGACGACGGGCGGTTTGAGATGGACTTCGTGCCGATTCTCGACCGCGCCGCCTGCACGGATGTGAAGCTGATCAAGTCCGACCAGCATCAGGTGTTCGGCCGCTTCACGGGGACGGCGGTTCTCGACGACGGCACAGCGGTGCGGGTGAAGGATTTCCTCGGGTTTGCGGAGAAGGTGGAGAATAAGTGGTGATATACGGCAGACCGGAGAAACCCTCTCCGGTCTGCTTTTGCGTTTGGCGGGGGGAGTGGCGGTTGAATCGGTTGGTCCATGTCTCCGACGGGGTACTTTTTGCCGCTGCTGGCAAAAAGTATCTCGCCGAAGGCATCCCCGCCCCCAAAACAAAATGAGCGCCGGAAACACTGTCTCCGGCGCTCATGGCTCACATATTCCGAATATCGTTCAGCAGATCATCCAGCGAGATGTCGCCGAGATCCGCTAGCGTGTCATCGGGGGACGGTTCCGCGGGCATTTCCTCCGTCTGCTCCGGCTGAACGGACGGCTCTTCCGCCGCAGGCTCCTCCTGCGCGGCGGGCGCTTCCGTCGGTGCCGCTTCTACCGGCTGCGGGACCGGCTCGTTCTCCGCGGACGGCTCCTCTTCGACGGGCTGCGGCCCGTCCTCCGACTGCGGCTTGTCAGGGTGCGTCTCGTCGGACGCAGACGGCTCGTCCGCGGGCGGGATGACACCGATGGCATCGGGAGTCTGCTCCAACTGGCGCAGGGCCTTGCGGCGGCCGCGCCTGCGCCCGATCAGGTGCCCCAGCAGGAACAGGAGCAGCAGAAGCAGCACCATCGCCGCTGCGGCCACGGCATAGAGCGGCACCGTCCAGCCGCCAAACGGCAGCACAAACGGCGCGCACAGGCTCGCCCACAGCGCGGAGAGCGCCGAGGCATCCTCCTGCGCGGGCTGGTCGGGTTCGACGGCGTCCGTCGGGACGATGATCTGCGGCAGCGTCCCGGCGTAGGCGGGCATGCGCCAGACATGCACCGTGTAGGTCATGACGGTCACGCCGTCCTCGGCGGTGCAGGTGACGGTGAGGACATTTTCGCCCTCGTCGAGCGCGGCGTCCGCGCCGGTGACCTGCACGGCCTTCCCGTCGCGGGCGGTGCCGCTGAGGGTGATGTGCTCCGTCTCATGGGGGACGTAGAGGACATAGTCCGTCACGTCCGAGGTGAAGGCCGGGCTGATCTCCCCGTAGCTCGCGGTGAGCGCGGAGAGCGCCGCGTCGGTCGATGCGGTGTAGTTCGGGTCCGGCTGGCGGATGACGGAGATGGTATAGCGCTTCACGGCGCCGCTCGGCGCGGTGACGGTGATGGTCACGGTGTTCGCCCCGACGGAGAGGTCGTTGCCGGAGGTGGAGACCTTCGCACCGCCGTCCTCCGCCGAAGCGGACAGGCGCAGACTCGTCACATCATAGGGTACGGTCACGCTGTACTGCGTCGTTCCTGCGGAAAACGTCGGAGAAAGCTCTGCGTTGGCGCAGGAAAGGGACGCGAGGTTCGCGTTGGCGGACAGCGGCGCGGAGACGGACGCGCTCCAGCGGGCGGAGCCTGCGTCAACGGTCACGGCGTTGCCGTCGCTGCTGCGGATATAGGAGACGGAGACGCCACTCACCGCGGCAGAAAGGCTGCTCCCTGCGGAAGCGCCGCTCTTGACGCGGAAGGTGAAGGCCATCACCTGCTTTGAGCCGTTGATGGGATTGCTCTGCTCGCTGTCATAGCCGACGATGCGGCTGCCGTTCATCTTGACCGTCCAGCTGCTGCCGAGGAGGGACTTTGATCCCTCCAGACTGAGCTGGCTGCTGTCATAGGAGAGGTCGGCCTCGAAGCCGAGAATATCGCCGCCGCTGATGCTGAACGTCACAGTGACGGTATTGCCCGCGCGCACGCTGCCTGCGCCGCTGAGGCCGCAGCTTGCGGCCTCGGCCCGCTGCGGCACGAGGGCCAGGAGCACCGCGAGCGCTGCGAGCAGGGAGAAAATCTGCTTTTTCCAAAATTTCATGGGGTACCTGCTTTCTCGTCAGTTGGGTTTGACGCTGCTGCGCCCGAGCAGCGCGGCGGTCATCTGCACCATGTCGCTGATATCGACGCGGCCGTCGCCGTTGACGTCCGCTGCCTGTGCTGCGGCGTCGCTGAGCGTCACGCGGCCGAGCAGACTGCCCTGCAGCTGCACGACATCGCTGATATCCAAGCGGCCGTCGCCGTTGAGGTCGCCCGTGACAACCATCGTCAAGGTCTGCACGACCTCGCCCCCGCGCGTATACTCCACGGTCATGCCCGTTCCGGCAAGGCCGGTGGCCGGGGCGCTGCCCTTGTGGATGGTGATGCCGGAGGAGGGCGTGAGCCCGCTCTGCACCTCCGCCGTCGTGGTGCCGAGCGGGATGCGGCGCAGCCAGCCGTCGCGGATGACATAGGCCGAGGTGATGATCTGATCCGGCTCGCCGACGATCTCGTGCGCCTCATACGCCGCGGTGAAGGAGACGTTGTCGGAGATGGTCATGCCCGCGCTGTAGCCGCTCCAGCCGGTGAAGACATAGTAATACGTGCCGTCGGACGGGCGGGACGGGGTCTGGTCTGGTGCGGGGATCTCCTCCCCGGCGGCCAGGCGGCCGGAGGAGACGGCGGTGCCGTCGTAGTTATAGAACACATAGCTGTATTCGCGGGAATAGTGCGCGTAGAGCGTGTGGTCACCGGCAGTGACGATGTCCGCCCCGTCGATGCGGCTGCCGCCCTCGGGCGCGGTATACCAGCCGTCAAATGTCCAGCCGTCCTTCGCCGCGGTGGGAAGGTCGCCGTAGCACTGACCGGCATAGACGGCGCGCTTGGCCTCGCCGCAGGTGCCGCCGCAGGGATCGAACGTGACAGTGAAGCCGTCGCCGGAGACATAGAAGGGAGACTCCAAACGGAACGTGCCGTCGGTCGGTGCGCCGCTCTCGGCGGTGATAACGAGGGTATAGCCGCCCGCGCGCAGACGGCTGAAGGCGACGGAGTTGTCAAGGCTCGAGAGATCGAAGCTCTTGCTGCCGGGGGAAGCGGCGGCCGGGGTGATGGCGTCGCCGCCCGCAGCGTTCAGGATTCTGACCTCCACGCGGGAGATGGGGTACGAGCAGCGCAGCGTCCCGCGGAAGGGGTAGGACGACGCACCCTCGGTCAGGCCGCTGGCATAGGTCGGGTAGCTCGCGCCGGCGAGCGACCAGCCGCCCGCGGCGAGCGCGACCTGCCACTGGTAGGCACTCTGCGCGGTCTGGAGCCTGCCGCCCGCGGCATAGCTCGAAGCCGCGAGATACTGCCCCGTGGCGCGGTTCTGGATGGAGAAGCCGCTGTTATAGCACGCGAGGCGCCACATCTGGCTCTCTGACGCGGCGGGCTTTTCCATCGTGACAGTGCCGTCACTCGCAGCTGCGAGCCGCAGGCCGCTGTCGCGGCAGGTGATGGCATAGTAGCCGCTCGCGTAATACGTCAGCTGGAAGCGCTGGGCATCGCTGTCGGCCACGCCGTTGAGCGAGACGGACGTACTGCCCGCGACGGCGCTGAGGTTCGTGTTGGAGGAGGGCTGGATGCGGTAGACACCCTCGTCGATGACGGCATCGGCATAGCCGTACTGCGCGAGCATGGCCTGCGCCTTGGCGGGCTCGTTGACGCGCAGGCGCAGGTAGACGCCGAGCTGCACCTCGCCCGAGCAGCCCGTGTAGTACGCCAGTGCCTGTCCGCTGACGCCGTAGCGCTCGGCGGTCGTGCCGCTCATGGTGGTGGCGGCGTCCGTCGTCAGGCGGCCGCTCTCGGCGTAAATCGCGTCGATCAGCTCGGCCTCGGGCTGGTTTTTAAAGCCGCCCAGCGCCGCGAAGGCGCGCGTGACAACGCTGTAGGCCCCGCCCGTCCCGTGCTGCGCCGCGCGCGACCAGAGGACGTTGCGCAGGGCGATGCTGTAATCGTCTGCGGAGAAGCCGGGGACGTTTGCCTCCAGCTTCGCGACGATCGGCTCATAGTAGCTCAGGCGGACATAGTTGCGCTGGACGCGCAGAAAGCCCGCGCTGTCCTCGTTGTTGAGCGCGCGCCACGTGTTGTCGAAATTCGTGCCGTAGCCCGCACCGCCGCTGTAGTATGCGTCCTGCAAGCGCTCGCCCACGGAGCGGTAATATGTATCGTCCTGCTGCAGGCACCACTCGAAAAACGCCTTGGGCGTGTCATAGCGGCTGGCAAACTGATAGGCACCGTAGGACTTTCCGCCGAGGTCGCCCGTCCCGGACGAGACCATGCCCGGGCTGCTCGCCTCGAACTGGGCGCTGAGCGTGCCGAGCAGGGATTCCTCCTGATCGTCCGCCGCCGTCGCCCCGGCAAACAGGAACACCAGGCCCGGCAGCAGCACCGTGACCGCCAAAAGGCAGCACAGCGCGATGGAATAGGCCCGTTTTCTGGATTTCATCGTATCACCCCATCTGATAGATCTCTCTCAAACGCTTCCCGGTTTTCCGGGAATACACATACTGATAGATAATATCAGTATAGCACGCGAAACAGGCGGGTGTCTACCGGTTTTTGGAAGATTGTGCCGTTAAAAGCAAATTCCTGTAAAAAACTCGCAGAGTTCGCGCCGCCGCAGCGGTGCGAATCCTTTGAAATCCGTTTTTTGCGGCGGCGTGTACGTCGCAAAAAGCACTTTGCGCGGGCCTCGGCCCAGAGGAACTGGCCTCGGCAGACCCGACGGTTGATGTCGGGCCAGAGTGTGTTTTGGCCGCTTACAGCGGCCAAAACGCGCGGGTCGGAGCGAAACTCTTTGTTCCAAAAGGGCTTCGCCCTTTTGGAACAAGCTCAAATATGCCCGGAATCACAGATTCCGGGCATATTTTGCTGAGAAGTCTTATTTCGTTTTCGGCTGCTGCTGGGTGATGCAGTGGATGTTGCCGCCGCCGAAGGCGACCTCGCGCGTCTGCACGCCCACGACCTCGCGGTCGGGGAACATCTCCTGCACCTGCCGCACGGCGAGCAGGTCGTTCTCGTCGCCGTACTGTGGGAGGATGACCGCGCCGTTGACGATCAGGAAGTTCATATACGAGGCGATGCTCACCTCGCCGTTCTCGCGGGGGATTGTCCCCTCGACGGTGTCGATCGTCTCCGCCCCTTCGAGCAGGCACGGCTTTTTCGTCAGGCAGAGCTTATGCACCTTCAGGCGGCGGCCCTTGGCGTCGGTCGCCTGACTGAGCGTGCGGAAGGCGTCCTGCGCCTCCTGATAAAACGGATGGTCCTTGTCCTCTGTCCAGATGCAGGCCACCTCGCCCGGCCGGATGAAGCAGGCCACGTCGTCGATGTGTCCGTTCGTCTCGTCGGGGTCGATGCCGTCGCGGATCCAGAGTACCTTCTCGCAGCCGAGATAGTCGCAGAGTTTTCGCTCGATCTCCTCGCGGCTCATGCCGGGGTTGCGCCCGCGGGAGAGCAGGCACATCTCTGTCGTGAGCACCGTGCCCTCGCCGTCGACGTGGATGGAGCCGCCCTCAAGCACGAAGCCGTCCGTGCGGTAGCTGTCCGCCCCCGCGAGCTCGCAGATCTTCTGCGCGACCTGATCGTCCTTGTCCCACGGGAAATACAGCCCGTCGACGAGGCCGCCCCAGGCGTTGAACTCCCAGTCCACGGCGCGCAGCTCGCCCGCCTCGTTCACGAGGAACGTCGGTCCGCAGTCGCGCACCCACGCGTCGTTCGCGCTCATCTCCACAACGCGGATGTGCTCGGGCAGACGGGCGCGGGCGTTCTGATACTGCGCGGCGGAGACGCACATCGTGACCGGCTCGAAGCGGGCGATGGCCTCGGCCACGGCGCAGAACGCGCGCTGGGCGGGCTTGCCGCCGCCGCGCCAGTTGTCGGGCCGCTCGGGCCAGAGCATCCAGACGCCCGCCTGCGGCTCGAACTCCGCCGGCATGCGGAAGCCGTCGGCCTTGGGGGTGGTCTCTGTCATACGTTTTGCCATACAAATTTCCTCCTACATGGTTTTCCGCCGGGCACGTCCGGCGATGAGCAGCTCGCCGAGCAGAATCGCGAGCACGGAACCGATCGTGATTGGGAGATAGGTGCTGAGCGTCTGCTTATCGAGCGAGAGCGGAACGGCCGTGAAGACGATGGAGACAAGAATGAGCACCATCGGCACATAGGCCAGCCACTTGAGAAAGCCGGGGCTGCCCGGCACGCGGAAGGGCCGCGGCGTCGCGGGGTCGCTGCGGCGGAGCTTCAGAAACGCCGGAAACACCGGCACATAGCTCAAAAGCAGCATCACCAGATTCAGCGCGAAGAAGCTCCAGAAGAGCGAGGAATCCGGGCTGACGCGCTCGATGACGATGCCGAGCATGCACACGAGCGAAGCGACGATGCCCGAGGTGAGCGCGGAGCCGACCGGCATGCCATTGCGCTTTGAGCGGCGGGCGAACACGGCGGGCATGTCCCCGCGGTCAGCCGCGTAGGCAGCCGTGGAGTTGACGCCCATCGACCACGAGATCATGTTGCCGAAGAGCGTGATGAGAAACAGCAGCGCCACGACCCCGACGAGAACGCCCCCGGCCTGCCCCGTCATGAGGGACACGGCGTCGATGAGCCCTGAGTCCACGCTGATCTCGCTCGTCGGTACGGCCGCGCCGATGCCGAAGGCGGAGAACAGGTAGATCGCGGCGATGACGACGCCGCCGGTGACGATGGCCTGCGGGATCTGGCGGCGCGGGTCGCGCATGTTGTCGGCGTAGGTGCAGACGACCTCGAAGCCGAGGAAGTTGAAGATAATCACCGAGATATAGGAGAGGCTCTCGAGGTCGAACGACGGAAGAAACGTCCGCGCAGCCATGTCGTTGACAAAGCCGCTGCGCGCGACATACAGGATTCCCAGCACGCCGACGAGCACGGCCAGCAGGATCTTGATCGCGGCGCTGAGATTCAGAATGATGATGCTGTCGCAGACCGGGTAGAACGCAACGACCGTCACGATCCAGATAAACGCGAGCTGCACCAGCAGACTCATCGCCCAGCCCGGCCGCCAGCCGAAGAGGTACCACAGCAGCTCCGGGCACATGACCGCGAGCGACGCCATCCAGAGCGGGAAATTGATCCAGTAGTACCACGACGAGCGCGCGCCCCACTTCGAGTCCGGCCACGCCGTCGCGATCCAGTCATAGAGCCCGCCGTCGCCGACGTAGGCCGTCCCCAGCTCGGAGGAAATCAGCCCGTAGGGCAGCAGAAAGGCAGCAATCATGAAGATCCACCAGAAATACTGGCTGTTGCCGATGGAGGCCACCGGCGCGGCGGCCTCCGCCACGAACACCACGCAGATGACGGAGAGAATCACGTCAATCAGGTGAAATTTTTTCCGTTCCATGGCGGCGCCCCGTCAGCAGTAGATGCGCTCTTGCAGGAAGTGGTCGAGTTCCTCCTGCGCCGCGGCGATCTGCAGTTCCGAGCGCTCCGGGCGGCAGCGGGTGAAGTAGACCAGCAGGCCGCGCATGGCCGTCAGGCGGTTGCCCGCCTGCTCCCAGCAGAGGGAAGCGTCGGAGTCGGCGACCTCGTCGGTCACGTCCTCGCCGCGCGTCGCGGGCAGGCAGTGCAGGAACTTGCAGCCGATGCTGCCGAGACTCATCAGCTCGCGGTTCACCTGATAGTCGTGGAACACGCGCACGCGCTCCTCCTTGGGCATCTCGTTTTCATACAGGCCGTACCACACGTCCGTGTAGATGAAGTCCGCGCCGCGGACGCTCTCGCGCTCGTCGGTCACGCGGAAGCTGCCGCCGCTTGCCTGGCAGTTGCGCTCAAGGATCTGCATGTGCTGCTCGCCGAGCTGGTGGCCGCGCGGGCCGTAGTGTACAAACTGCATACCGAGCTTTGTGGTGATAAAGCCGAGCGACGCGCAGACCTGCGTGCCGTCGCCGACAAAGGCGACCTTGCAGTCCGAGAGCTTCTTCCCGCGCGGCAGGTGCTCGAAAATCGTGCACATGTCGCCGATCTCCTGCGTGGGGTGGTTATAGTCGGACATGCCGTTGAGCACCGGAACGGAGCACGCCTCCGCGAGCGAGACGATCGTCCTGTGCTCAATCACGCGCGCCATGACGACGTCCACGAGCTTGCTCAGCACGCGCCCCGTGTCCTCGATCGTCTCATGGCCACCGAGCTGGATCATGCCGGGGCCGAGGTACTGCGCGTGACCGCCCATCTGGCTCATGGCCGTCTCGAATGAGACGCGCGTACGCGTGGACGACTGCTGGAAGATCATCGCGAGCGTCATATCCTGCATCAGCCGGGGGTAGTAGCCGCGGCGGATGGCGCGCTTGATGGCCAGACTCAGCTCGATCATGTCGAGCAGCTCCTCGCGGGTGAAATCATTGGTGTCGATGAAATCTTTGACCATAAATCCGGTTCCTCCTGTGTTGGATCAGTTTGGGAATACCTGTGCGTGCCGGTAGTTTGCACGCGCGGAGGAGGATTTATGCGCGGGGGAGTGAAAATGGGATTTTCGTTTTTGAGAAGAATTGGCAATTTGAGTGGGCCTGTCTATGCCTCCGGCGACATACTTTTTGCCGCTGTCGACAAAAGTATGTCGCCGGAGGCAAAACAAGCCGATTCCCCCGCCAATCTCCAACCGAACACAGCACCCCGCGCCGCAAAAAAACGACGCACACCCGAGGGTGTGCGCCATTTTAACATACATGATGCGTCTTTTCAATGAGCCTTCTTCTTGCCGAGGTAGGCCTCCTTGATCGACTCGTCCGCCAGCAGCTCCGCGCCGGTGCCGGTCTTGGTGATCAGACCCGTCTCGAGGACATAGGCCCGGTCGGCGACCTTGAGCGCCATGTTCGCGTTCTGCTCGATCAGCAGTACCGTCACGCCCTGCTGATTGATGGTGCGGATGATATCGAAGATTCCCTGCACCACCAGCGGCGCAAGGCCGAGCGACGGCTCGTCCATCATCAGCAGCTTCGGGCGGCTCATGAGCGCGCGGCCCACGGCGAGCATCTGCTGCTCGCCGCCGGAGAGCGTCCCGGCGAACTGCCAGCTGCGCTCCTTCAGGCGCGGGAACAGCGAATAGATCCATTCGATGTCCTGCTCGATGCCGCTCTTGTCGCTGCGCAGATACGCGCCGATCTTCAGGTTCTCCTGCACCGTGAGGTCGGCGAACACGCGCCGTCCCTCCGGCACCTGCGCGATGCCCTGCTCGAGGATCTTGTTGATGGGCATGCCGAGCAGCTCTGTGTCGTTATAGGTGATGGAGCCGCTGTCGGCCTTGACGAGACCGGAGATCGTGCGCAGGGTGGTGGACTTGCCCGCGCCGTTTGCGCCGATCAGGGTGACGATCTTGCCGTCCGGCACCTCGATGTCCACGCCGCGCAGGGCGCGGATGCCGCCGTAGGACACATGCAGGTCTTTAATTTTCAGCATCGTCTGCCACCCCCAGATATGCGTCGATGACGCGGTTGTTGGCCTGAATCTCGGCGGGAACGCCCTGTGCGATCAGCTCGCCGAAGTCCAGAACGTAAATGCGGTCGGAAATGTCCATGACGAGGTCCATGTGGTGCTCGATGAGCAGGATCGTCATGTGGAAGTCTTTGCGGATCTGCGCGATAAACTCGGTCAGTTCGATCGTCTCCTGCGGGTTCATGCCGGCGGCGGGCTCGTCGAGAAGCAGCAGCTTCGGCTGCGTCGCGAGGGCGCGTGCAATCTCCAGACGGCGCTGCTTGCCGTAGGGCAGAGAGGTCGCGAGCTCGTCCTTCACGTCCTCCAGACCGACGATGCGCAGCAGCTCCAGCACCTCCTCGCGCTGTTTGGCCTCCTCCTTGCGGTTGCCGCGGAACGTTGCGGAGAAGAAACCGCTCGAACGGCGCATGTGCTTGGCGATGAGGACGTTGTCGAACACCGTCTGCGTTTTCCACAGGCGGATGTTCTGGAACGTGCGGGCCATGCCGCGCCCGGTGATCTTATCGGGCGTCGGCTCAAGGATGTGGTCGCTGAAGGCGAACTCGTCGCGCGCCTTCTGCTCGGCCTTCCACGTCTCGAGATCGCTGCCCTCCAGCGCCTGCTCGGGCGCGAACTGCGCTGTATACATCGTGGGGTGCTTGCCCTTATAGAGCTTTTTCATCTTGCCGGTCGGGTGGTTGCGGACGATGCACTCGCCGTCGAAGGTGATGCGGCCGTTCGAGGGCGCGTAGACGCCCGTGATGACGTTGAAGGCCGTCGTCTTACCGGCGCCGTTCGGGCCGATGAGCGCGACGATCTCGCCCTCGTTCACCTCGAGGTTCAGGTTGTCGACGGCGACGACGCCGCCGAACTGCATAGTGGCATTTTCCACCTTCAGAAGCGTTTTCTTCTCACTCATTTGGACGCTTCCTCCTTTTTCGCGGCTTTTGCGGCGCGCTTGGCGCGGCGGGCGCGGATGAGATCCGGCAGCTCCCGGTCACCCATGATGCCCTTGCGGAAGAACAGCACCACGATCATGATGACCACGGAGAACACGACCATACGGAAGCCGCTGCGCAGCAGCGGGAGCTTGAAATTCCCGATGAACGTCTCGCTGTCGAGGAAGCGGAGCCACCACTCGGAGCAGGCGACATACAGGAACGTCGCGATGCAGCTGCCGGAGATGGAGCCGATGCCGCCGATGACGACGATCAGCAGGATCTCATAGGTCATGGTCGCGGTAAAGACCTTCGCCTGTGCGTTCGCGACATACATCGCAAAGAGCGCCCCGCCCACTCCAGCGAAGAACGAGCTCGTGACGAACGAGAGCATCTTGTGCTTGGCGAGGTTGATGCCCATGGCCTCGGCGGCGACCTCGTCGTCGCGGATGGCCTTGAAGGCGCGGCCGTAGGTCGAGTTAATCAGCAGGACAATGATCGCGATGCAGATAATCGCAATCAGGAACGGGACAAACGTGGACAGATACAGCACCACCGAGCCGTTCTTGCCCGAGATGTTGAAATCCGTGAACGTGGGGAAGCTCTTGATCATGTTCGCGCCGTTCGTGACGGGGCCGAGCTTCTGCCACTGGAAGATGGCGCGCAGGATCTCCGCGAAGCCGAGCGTGGCGATGGCGAGGTAGTCGCTCTTCAGGCGCAGGACGGGCAGTCCGATCAGCCACGCGAACAGCGCCGCGACGCAGCCCGCGAGGATCAGCGCGACGAGGACAGAGAGCACAAGGCTCACCGCGCCGCCAAAGCCGCCAGAGCCGAAGATCCCGCCGAACAGATCCGGCAGAGAGAACTTGACGGCGGAGCCGCCGAAGAGGTAATAGACCTGATCCTTCGCCGCGAGGGGCACCATGAGGATGCCGTAGGTATACGCGCCGAGGAGCATGAAGCCCGCCTGACCGAGGGAGAACAGACCCGTGAAGCCGTTGAGCAGGTTCATCGAAACGGCCACGAGCGAATACACCGCGGCCTTTTTCAGCACCGTGAAGAGCTGGCTGGTGGGCAGGAGGATCGCGGGGGTGCTTGGCAGGAGCAGATTCAGGTTCTCCAGCAGGATCACCAGAAGCAGCAGACCCGCGATGCACAAAAGCGCGGTCAAAGAGCCTTTTTTGCTCTGTTTTTGTTTCAGCATCTGACTTGCACCTCCCCTTAGACCTTATCCGTGGACTTCTCGCCGAACAGGCCCGTGGGCTTGAAGACCAGAATCACGATCAGCAGCGCGAAGGTGAACGCGTCGGAGAACACGGTATACTCCGTGCTCTTGATGAGGTTCTCGCACAGGCCGATGATAAACGCGCCGATCACGGCGCCGGGGACGGAGCCGATGCCGCCGAACACGGCGGCGACGAACGCCTTCAGGCCGGGCAGCGCACCGGCGGTGGGGTTCACGGCGGGGTAGCAGGTGAAGTACAGGATCGAGCCGATCGCCGCCAGCGCCGAGCCGATGATGAACGTCACGGAGATGACGGAGTTGATCTTGATGCCCATGAGCTGGGCCGTCTCGAAGTCGCGGGAGACGGCGCGCATGGCCATGCCGACCTTCGTGTGGTTGATGAGCTGCGTCAGGCCGAGCACCAGCAGGATCACGAGCACGGGCGTGATGAGCACGACGAGCTTCGTGGGCGTACCGGCGATGGTAACGGTCTTCGTCAGCCAGGAGATCTCCGGATAGACCATGGGCTGGCCGCCGGTGATGTAGGTCGCGGTGTTCTGCAGGAAGTAGCTCACGCCGATGGCGGAGATCATGACGGACATGCGCGGCGCGGTGCGCAGCGGCTTATAGGCCAGGCGCTCAATCAGGAAGCCCAGCACCACCGTCATGACGAGCACGAGCGGCAGGGCGATGTAGAGCGGCAGGGTCGCCGAGAAATAGATGCCCATCAGGCCAGCCACCATGAACACGTCGCCGTGGGCGAAGTTGATCAGGCGCAGGATGCCGTAGACCATCGTGTAGCCGATGGCGATGAGGGCATATTGTCCGCCCACGGCGATGCCGGAGAGCAGGACGGAAATGATAAATTGCACAGGATTTCCTCCCTCGTGTGTTTGTCAACTGGATGCCTGGAAAAGGCGCGCCGCGCGGCGTTCCTTTTCCGGACACCCAATCCCGAAAAAAGGGTTCACTTGGCGGGGGATTTCTCCCCCGCCAAGTGGCAGCTTTTCTTGTTCTTATGGAGTTCAGCTGGCGGAGCCGGTCTGCACCTTCTCGAGCACCCACGCGCCGTTGGCGGTGTCGGCGGTCTTGATGAAGGCCGTGTCGCGGACGGCGTCACCGATGGAGTCAAAGGCAATGGAGCCGGAGACGCCGGTGTAGGTCACGGAGGGCAGAGCCGCCTTGATCTTGGCGGCGTCGGGGGAGCCGGCGGCCTTGATCGCCTCGAGGGCGACATAGTAAGCGTCGTAGCCCATGGCGGTCACAGCGGAGATGGTGTCGTCGCCGCCGTTGTCGCTCTTGGCGCTGGCGTTGTTGTTGATGTAATCCTTGATGCCCTTATCGAACTCAGGGGAACCGCCCTCCTGATAGAAGGTGGAGACATACAGCTGGATGTTCGTGCCCTGCGCGGCTGCGAGCACCTTGTTGTCATCGAGCGTATCGGAGCCGATGAAGGGGATGTCGATGCCGAGGGAGCTGGCCTGCTGGATGATCTGGGTGGCGTAGGCGATGGAGACGGGGGTGAAGATGACGTCCGCGCCGGAGGACTTGGCCTTGTTCAGATAGGTGGTGAAGTCGGAGTTGTTCGTGGGGAAGGAGTCGGTGATGACGGTGCCGCCCGCGGCCTCAAAGACCTTGGTGAAGTAGCTGATCAGGCCCTGATCGTACTCGTTGCCGTTCTCGCCGAGGCAGTAAGCGGTCTTGGCCGCGAACTTGTCCTTGGCGAAGTTCGAGAGGACGGCGGACTGGAAGTTATCCAGGAAGCAGATGCGGAAATAGTAGTCGTTGCCGGCGGTGACGTTGGGGTTCGTGCATGTCACGCCGATGGCGGCGATGCCGGCCTCACCGAACTTGGGGCCGCCGGCCATGGCCGCGCCGGAGCCGTAAGTGCCGAGGACGAGGGAAACGCCCTTGGACACGAGGTCGGAAGCGGCGGAAGGCGCCTTATCGGTGGAAGAGCCGTTGTCGGACAGAACCAGCTCGACCTTGTACGTCTCGCCGTTGAGCTCGACCGTGGGGGTCTCGGAGTTGGCGTACTGCATGCCGAGCACTTCCTTCTTGCCGCCGGAGGCGGAGTCGCCGGACAGGGGCTCAAACACGCCGATCTTGATGACCTTGTCACCGCTGTTGGTATTGCTCTGGCCGCCGTCACCGCCGCAGGCAACCAGCGACAGGACCATCAGCATGGCCAGCAGCAGGGATACAAACTTTTTCATGCAAATTTCCTCCTAAATTCTCGCAAGATTCCCGGAGGGCGTTCTCTCCGCGCCCGTCCGGTGATGCAATAGAGTTATTTTAATGGAATTTGTGCAGAATTACAATCGGCAAATATGACGTAATTTCCCCCGGAAAATGTGCCCGCGCAGCGGGGTATTGTTCGCTTCTCATATGCATTTTGTCCGCACATCGCGGACAGATTGCGACAATTCTTTAACAAGGCGATGCGGCAAATTTTTCATCACCGTATAACAGGCATACATTTTTGACAGAAAACTCCTCTAAGATCGCAGAATTCGGTACTTTTCCGCTTTTCGCCGAAGTCTTTCGGCGAACCGTCCCCTCCGGGGACGGTTCGCCGCGGACGGTGGACGCGGTTTCCGAACTTTTCCAGGCGGTTCGCGCGGTGTCTCCCGTCGGAAAACAGTGGGTTTTCGTGATTTTGACCAACCACTCAAAAAAATGCGCCCCGCAGTGCTTAGCGAAAGATAGGAAAAGACGCGCCCGGCCTGCGCCGGGCACGTCTTTTGTTTATGGGTGTGGTTTTATTCCGTTTTTTCCGCATTGTCCGTAAACACGGCCTCAAAGTCTGCGGCGCTCATCGTCTCGTGCGCGAGCAGATACTCCGCCACGGTCACGAGCCGGGCGCGGTTCTCCTCGAGAATCGCCAGGCAGCGGGCATAGGCCTCGCCGATGATGCGGCTGATCTCCTCGTCGATCTCGGCGGCGGTCTTCTCGGAATACGGGCGCGTCTGCGCCATCGACTTGCCGATGAACACCTCGTCGTGTCCGGCATCGAAGGCGACGGTGCCGAGCCGGTCGGACATGCCGTAAGTACCGACCATCTTGCGTGCCATGGACGTCGCGCGCTGGATGTCGTTCGAAGCGCCGGTGGAGATATCGCCGAGGATCAGCTGCTCCGCCGCGCGGCCGCCCAGCAGCGAGACAATCTGGCTGAGCAGGTACGAGCGGGAGAGGTACGACCGGTCCTCGTCGGGCAGGGAGATGGTCATGCCGCCCGCCTGTCCGCGCGGGACGATCGTGATCTGGTGGACCGGGTCGTGGTCGGGCAGAGCGTGCATCACGACGGCGTGGCCCGCCTCGTGATACGCCGTCAGGCGGCGCTCATGCTCCGGAATGACGCGGCTATGCTTCTCGGGCCCGGCGATGACCTTGATGACGGCCTCATTGAGCAGCGCCATGTTGATCGCGGGCAGGTCGCGCCGACCGGCGAGCAGCGCCGCCTCGTTGAGCAGGTTCTCCAGATCCGCGCCGGCGAAGCCCGCCGTGCTCCTGGCGACCTGCGCGAGGTCGACGTCCTCGGCGAGGGGCTTGTTGCGCGCGTGGATGGCGAGGATCTCCTCACGGCCCTTGATATCGGGCAGGCCGACATAGACCTGCCTGTCAAAGCGGCCGGGGCGCAGGAGCGCGGGGTCAAGGATGTCGACGCGGTTCGTCGCGGCGAGGACGACAACGCCCTCGTTCGCGGAGAAGCCGTCCATCTCGACGAGCAGTTGGTTGAGCGTCTGCTCGCGCTCGTCGTGGCCGCCGCCGACGCCGCTGCCGCGCTGGCGGCCGACGGCGTCGATCTCGTCGATGAAGATGATGGCAGGAGCGTTCTGCTTGGCCTGCGTGAAGAGGTCGCGCACGCGGCTCGCGCCGACGCCGACGTACATCTCCACAAAGTCGGAGCCGGAGATGGAGAGGAACTTCACCCCGGCCTCACCGGCCACGGCACGCGCGAGCAGCGTTTTGCCCGTGCCGGGAGGGCCGACGAGCAGGACGCCCTTCGGGATGTGCGCGCCGAGGCTGAGATACTTCTCCGGATCGCGCAGGAACTCCACGATCTCCTGCAGCTCCTCCTTCTCCTCGTCCGCGCCCGCGACGTCGCGGAATGTGGTCTTTTTGTCACCCTCTCCGGGCGTCTGGACGCGGGCCTCGCCGAAGCGGGCCATCTTGCTGTCCATCCCGCCGCCCGCGTTGCGGGCCATGAGGTTCATCAGCACGATGAACGCCAGAATCGCCAGCACATACGGCAGCAGCAGCTGCAGCCAGTTTGTCGAGTGGTCGGCGTGGTAGTTATAGTCGGTGATGATGCCGCTCGCGCTCTGCTGCTCGACGAGCTCGTTGAGATCGTCATAGAACAGGTCGAAGCTGTAGAGGTCGCAGGTGGCGGTCGTGCCGTCCTTTAAGTCGGCGGTGATGCGTGTGTCGCGGATGACAAAGCTCTGCACCTGCTCCTGCTGAAAGAGCTGGCGCAGCTGGGCATAGGAGATGTCGCCGCTGCTGCGCATGCCGGCAAACAGGTAATACAGCAGCAGGAGCATCAGAACGACCAGAAAAATGCCGGAAAAGCCGTACTTTCTTTTTCCGTTCAAACGGTTCCCTCCTCTCGGTTAGTGGATGGTGCGGATGCCGCGCCAGCTGTTGTCCTTGAGCACGGACGCGCAGACCAGCACGCGGGCCTGCAGCTTGCTGACGGGGATATAGGGCTGGCTCCAGCTGCGGCTGTCCCACGAGCCGGCGCGGTTATCGCCGAGCAGGAACAGGCATCCGTCCGGAACCTGAAAGACGCCGTCGCTGGTGGTAATCCCCTGCTGCGGCAGGTAGTCCTCCTCCAGACGTTCGCCGTTGATATAGACATAGCCGCCGGAGAAGGAAATCTCATCGCCCGGCAGGCCGATGACGCGCTTGACGAGGAGCTTGCCCATCTCGTCGCTCCAGAAGGTCACGACCTCGCCGCGCTCGGGTACCGGGTCGGACACAACATACGGCAGACGCCAGCAGACCATCAGCGATTTTGACGGCACCGTCGTCTCCATCGAGCCAGTGGGGACAAAGGCCAGCTGGAAAACGACCTTGAACAGGACAAACACCACCGCCACGGTCACCAGCAGATAACCGTAGTCCGACCAGAACTTCGCGGCGCGCTTTTTCGGCTGCAGGCGCTTGCCCTGATAGCCGCGATTTTCATCCAATGCGGATTCCTCCTTTCCGGTGTCTCCGCGCGAAAGGGCGCGGGGCATAAAAACGCTTTATTTACTGTATACCTCGGGCTTGAGCACGCCGATATACGGCATGTTGCGGTACTGCTGCGCATAGTCCAGCCCGTAGCCCACCACGAACTCGTCGGGCACGACGAAGCCCGCGTAGTCGGCATGGATGGCCTTTTCGCGGCGGGAGGGCTTGTCGAGCAGGGTGACGATCGTCACGGAGCGCGCGCCCTTGGTCATGAGGTAGGCCTTCAGGAAGGCGAGGGTATTGCCGGAGTCGAGAATATCCTCGACGACGATGATGTCGCGGTCGGTGATGTCGCTCTGCAGGTCGCGGGTGATCTGCACGACGCCGGAGGACTTCGTCCCGTCCTGATAGGAGGACAGACCGATGAACTCCAGCTCGCTCTTCAGCTGCGCCGCGCGCACGAGGTCGGCCATAAAGATGAAGCAGCCGTTCAAAACGCCGACGAACAGGGGATCCTCCCCGGCGAAGCGGTCATAGAGTTGGCTGCCCAGCTCCTCCACGCGCGCCTTGATCTCCTCCTCGGTCAGCAGGACCTTCAGGATGTCCTGATCCATATTGCTCTTTGCCATTGCCTGTATCCTCCTCAAGTATCTTCTGTATGATCTATTTCGATGATAAGCACCGGGCCGCCCGGCTCCGGCAGGAAATCCGCGTCCGTCCCGATCCCGTAGGCGGCGAGGGGCCGCTCTCCGGCGCAGAGCACCGGGATGCGCTCACGCTGCGCCGCCGGGACGCCCGCGTCCGCAAACAGCCGCTTCAGGCTGCGCGCCCCGCGCGCGCCGGGAAGGCGCAGCCGGTCGCTCCCGCGCCACGGCCGGACGGTAAGAGACTGGTTTATCTTATCACAATTCAGGCGAATTGCATCACTTTTTTTGAAAGATTTTTCCGTTTTTTTGCGCAGAGTAATTGTATAATCTCCCCAACGGACGGCGCTGCCGTCGGGAAGCGCCGTCTGCGGCAGGGGCGGCGGCGCATATCGCAGTGCCCACACATCGCCGCGCTTTTCGGCGCGGACGCCGCCGGGCAGGTGCAGCAGGCTGTCCTTCTCCGAGAGGGCCAGCGCCGTCATCGCCTCATAGTGCGCGGCGGTGAAGTCGCGCTGTCCCGCGCCGAGCCGCTCGAGCAGCAAGCGCACCATACGCGTGCGGAGCACCTCCGGCGCATCCCGCAGCGCGCCGCACGGCACCCGCGTCCCCTCATCGGGCAGGCGCGAGCGCGCGAGCCCGTCGAGATAGTCGTCCTCCGCGCGCAGCAGCTCCGCCGCGCGGCAGAGGTTCGCGGCAGTGCCGGGCTGGAAGCGCTCGATCTGCGGCATCAGTTCGAGCCGCAGGAAGTTGCGGCGCAGGGTCGTGTCCGCGTTTGTCTCGTCCTCGACGTGACCGAGGTGGTTTTTCTCCAGATACGCCTCGATCTCGGCGCGGGTCGTCTGGAGCAGGGGGCGGACGATCCGTCCGCGCACGGGCGGGATCCCGCGCAGGCCGCGCGTCCCGGCCCCGCGCAGCAGGTGCAGCAGCACCGTCTCCGCCTGGTCGCCCGCGTGGTGCGCCGTTGCGATGCGCGCGGCGCCGATCTCGTCGGCTGTCCGCTCCAGAAATTCATACCGTGCGCGGCGGCCCGCTTCCTCAACACCCACGCCCAGCTCCCGCGCGAGCGCGGGGACATCCGCGCGCCCGACATGGCAGGGGACGTCCAGCGTCCGGCAGAGCGACTGCACAAACGCGACGTCCCGCGCGGCGGTGGGGCGCTGGCCGTGGTCGAGGTGCGCCGCGGCGACGGAAAAGCCCCGCGCGGTGCCGAGCCGCGCCAGATAGTGCAGCAGGCACACCGAATCGCGCCCACCGGAGACGGCGACCAGCACCGTCCCGCCCGCGGGCGGCAGCATCCCCCAACGCTCCATCCACGGCAGAAGGTTCATCTCATTCGTCCTCGTCATAGCGGCTCTCCAGCGTGCCGAAGGCGGTATACTCCGGCATCCAGCGCAGCGGCACCTTGCCCGTCTCGCCGTGGCGGTTCTTGGCGATGATGCACTCGGCGATATTCCGCTTTTCGGAGTCCTCATTATAGTAGTCGTCGCGGTAGAGGAACATGACGATATCCGCGTCCTGCTCGATGGCGCCGGATTCACGCAGGTCGGAGAGCATGGGGCGCTTATCCTCGCGCTTTTCGTTGGCACGGCTCAGCTGCGACAGGCACAGCACCGGCACCTGCAGCTCCTTGGCCATGATCTTGAGCATACGGGAGATATCGGAGACGGCCTGCTGGCGGTTTTCGCCGCTGTAGCCCTTGCCGCCGGCTGAGGTCATCAGCTGCAGATAGTCGATCACGACGAGGCCGAGGTTATCGAGCCGGCGGCACTTCGCGTTCATATCCGCGACGGTCAGCAGTGGATTGTCGTCGATGCGGATGTCGGTGCGGCTGAGCGCGGAGGCGGCCTCGGCGATCTTGACCCAGTCGCTCTCGCGGAGGTTGCCGGTCACAAGGCGGGTGTTCTCCACCAGCCCCTCGGTCGCGATCAGGCGGGTGACGAGCTGCTCACGGCTCATCTCGAGGGAAAAAATTGCGACCGTCTTGCCAGACTCCTTCGCCGCAGAGAGCGCCACGTTCAGCGCCATACTCGTCTTGCCCATACCGGGACGGGCGGCGAGGAGCAGGAGGTCGGAATCGTTCAGGCCGTTGATCTTGCTGTCGACCGCGGAAAAGCCCGTGGAGAGCCCCGGCACCTTCTCGCCGCCCGCGGCGGTCAGCTCGGCCAGACGCTCCATCACGTCCTGCAGCACGACGCCGATGGTGACCATGCTCTGGGCGTTGCGGCCGCGGCGGATGGCATAGATCTTCTGCTCCGCCGCCTCGAGCAGGTCGCCTGCCGAGCCGGTTCCCTCCTGCACCATGGCGGTGATGTCCCCGGCGGCGGTGGCCACGGCGCGCATGAGCGCCTTGTCGCGGACGATCTTCGCGTACTCCATGACGTTCGCGCTGGTGGGCGTGACCTCCATGAGCTGGAGCAGGTAGCTGCGGGTGTTGTCGTTATAGAGACCGTTCTTCTCCATCTCGCCCGCGACGGTCACGCCGTCGATGGGCTTGGAGTAGACGAACATGGAGTAGATCGTCTCGAAAATCTCGCGGTTTGCGCGCAGATAGAAGTCCTCCGGGCGCAGCTGGTCCATGACGTCCTTGACGCACTCGGCGTCGATGAGCATGGAGCCGAGCACCGCCTGCTCCGCCTCCGGGGAGTGCGGCATCTGCCGCACCAGCAATTCGTCCATGATTGCGCTCCTCTCTTCGCTGCTCCGCCGGGCGGAAAGCCGCCGGCGGGCCGATGAAACGGTTTTTGCCCCGGCATACGCGGGGCAAAAGCGCCCCGCCGCGCGCGGCGGGGCGCTGTCGTGTTACTTCTCCTCCGTCACGAGGACATAGACCGTGCCGCTGATCTCAAAGCCGAGCTTGGCCTTGACCTCAAAGCTGCCGAAAGTCTTGATGGGCTGGTCGAGCACGAGCTTCTTGCTGTCGACGTCCATGCCGTACTGCTCCTTCAGGGCAGCCGCAATCTCCTTACCGGTGACGGCGCCGAAGAGCTTGCCGCCCTCGCCGCCCTTGGCGGCGATCTTCACCTGGCAGCTCTTGAGCTTCTCGGCGATCTCCAGCGCGGCGGCCTTCGCCTCAGCGTCCGCCTTGGCCTTCGCCTTCGCCTGCAGGTTCATGGTGTTGACGGCATCTGCCGTGGCCAGAACGGCCATGCCCTTGGGCAGCAGGAAATTGCGTGCGTAGCCCTCGGCGGCCTCGATCATCTGGCCCTTCTTGCCCTTACCGCGGACATCCTGCGTCAAAATCACTTTCATGGTTGGTTCCTCCTTATTGTTAATCCTGAAACTAAAAATAGAGTGGTTTACTTCTCAAAATAGTCGTCGATCGCCGCGAGCAGGTGCCGCTTGCAGTCGGCGACGTTTCCGTCGCGGAGCTGGCCGCCGGCGGTCGTCGAGTTACCGCCGCCGCCGAGCGCTTCCACGATCACCTGCACGTTCACCTCACCGAGCGAGCGGGCCGAGATATAGACCCCGTCGCCCTTCGGATAGAGGACGAACGACGCCTGCACGCCCTTGAGCGTGAGCAGCTCGTCGGCGGCCTTGGCCGCGGTGACGCGGTCGCACTCCTCCTCGAGCGCGGCGATGGCGAGGTCGTCGTGGTACAGCTCCGCGCGGCGGATGATGGCATAGCGCGAGATCATGGACTTGAGGTCGCTCTGGAACATGCGCTGCACGTCCGCCGTGTCGGCGCCGGTGCGGCGCAGGAAGGCCGCCGCCTCAAACGTGCGCCCGCCGGTGCGGTTGGTAAAGTTCTTCGTATCGAGCACGATGCCCGCCAGCAGCGCCTCCGCCTCGCAGCGGAGGATGTCCGACGGCTCCACGAGGTACTGCAGCAGCTCCGTCACCAGCTCGCAGGTGGAGGAGGCGTAGGGCTCGTGGTAGTTGAGCGCCATCTTCTCGATATAGCTTGTGCCTCGGCGGTGGTGGTCGATGACGGCCACGCGGTTGCACGTCTCGAGCAGCGGCTCGGACTCGACGCTCCCGGGGCGGTTGGTATCCACGACCACGAGCAGCGACCCCGGTTGCACCCGCAGAAAGGCGTCGCTCGCGGTGACGAAGGTGCCGGCGTACTCCGGCTGCTGCTGGAGCTTGCGGATCATGGGGTGGGCGGCGTTGTTCTCGAGGTCGATGACGATCTGGCACTTCTTGCCCTTCTTGCGGGCGATGCAGCAGATGCCCGCCGCCGCGCCGAGCGAGTCCATGTCGGCGTAGGCGTGGCCCATGACATAGACCTGCCGCGCGTCCTCGATCAGCTCGCCGAGGGCGCTCGCCATGACGCGGGACTTGACCTTCGTGCGCTTCTCGGTGATCTTGGAGCGCCCGCCGTAGAACTCAAAGTTGACCTTGTCCTTCACGACGGCCTGATCGCCGCCGCGGGAGAGGGCCATCTCGAGCGCGAGCGAGGCGTTTTTGAACAGCGCCTCATAGCTCTCCGCCTCGCGCCCCACGCCGATGGAGAGCGTCGCGGCCACGCCGTCGCCCGCGACGACCTCGCGGACGCTGTCGAGGATGGAAAAGCGCGTGCTGGCATAGTTCGAGAAGCTGCGCTCCTCAAAGACGAAGAGATAGCGGTCGCGGTCATAGCCGAGGAGCAGGCCGCCGGTGTCGGCCGTCCAGCGGTCGAGCTTTTCCTCGAGCGCGGCCAGCAGCGCCGAGCGCTTGTTCTCGGGGCAGGCCTTCATGAGATCCTCATAGTTGTCGATCATCACGATGGCCATGACCGGGCGCGTCAGCTCCACGGTCTGGCGCATCTGCTCGAATTCCGTGACGTCCATCCAGTAGGTCGTGGCGAGGACGCTGCGGCTGCCGGGGAGCTCCTCGTGCCGCCCGAGCCCGCCGAACACGCGGTACTGCCGGTGGTTCCACGTCACAAGCTCCGGGCTTTCGCGCTTGCCCTCGAGCAGCCAGTGCGTGTCGAAGTCCGGGATCACATCGTCAAGGTGCGACTCATAGAGCTTATCGGTCAGGCCGCTGAGCTGGAGAAAGCTGTCGTTGCTCCAGAGTACGGCCTCGGTGTCGAGGTCAAAGACCATCATCGGCAGCGGCGCGAACAGGAGGTTGCTGCTCGCGGCGGAATCCCGTCCGCCGGAGACGCGCTCCATGTACTGCGTGAGCTGCTGCTGCGCGGCGCCGCGGCGCCAGCGGCCGATGAAGTAGACGAGCACGGCGGCCGCCGCCTCGCCGATCGCCAGCGGCAGGGAAATCGGGATCGCCGCCGCGATAAACGCCACCAGACAGATGGCATACAGGACGCTGTTCGTCCTGAGAAAACGGGCCATTTTTCTGTTCAAACGGGTATGCCTCCTCTGTCTCCGGGCGGCGATTTGTATACGCCCCCAGTTTTAGTTTTTTATTATAGCACATCTGTTTACAGTCCACAAGGTGTCACGGCGCAAATTCCGCGTACAAAAGCCCCGCGCGCGAGGACTGTCGGAAGGCGGGGAACAAATGGGGGTGTACAAACGGGAAAGAGTGTGGTATACTTTGTACAAATCGTGGATTTTTCACGAGCTTTTTTGTATGTTTCGCGCCGGAGCGTGCCGCCGCGATCAGATAGAGGGGAATCTTCCCCACATTTCCATACAGAGCAGTCACGGGCGATTTTTCCGTGCCATCGGCGGCGACTCAGGGCCGCGCGGGGACGGAGCGCCTTTCTTTTGCTGCGCCCATTTGGCGCCTTTCTGCTCTGCTCACAATGTTTTATTATAAAGGAGATAGCATTCAACATGGCAGAAAAACTGAAAATCATCCCCCTTGGCGGTCTGAACGAGATCGGCAAGAACATGACCGCCTATGAGTACGGCGGCGAGATCATCATCGTCGACTGCGGCATGGCCTTTCCCGGCGACGACATGTACGGAATCGACTGCGTCATCCCCGATGTGACCTACCTTATCAAGAACCGCAGCCGTCTGCGCGGCATGTTCATCACGCACGGCCACGAGGATCACATCGGCGCGATCCCCTATGTGCTCAAGCAGATCAACGTCCCCATCTACTGCACCCGCTTCACGGCGGGGCTCATCAGGCTCAAGCTGCAGGAGCACCGCCTGCTCGACTCGACGAAGCTTGTGACCGTCGAGGCCGGCCAGACCGTGAAGGCGGGCAAGTTCCAGGTGGAGTTCATCCACGTCAACCACTCCATCGCCGACTCCGTGGCCTTCGCCATCCACACGCGGATGGGCACCGTTGTCCACACCGGCGACTTCAAGATCGACTCCACTCCCATCGACGGGGAGGTCATCGACCTCGCCCGCTTCGGCGAGCTGGGCAAGCAGGGCGTGCTGGCGCTGCTGGCCGATTCGACGAACGTGGAGCGCCCCGGCTATACCATGAGCGAGAAGGCCGTCGGCAAGACGTTCGCGCGGCAGTTCGCCGGGTGCAATAAGCGCATCATCGTCACGACGTTCGCCTCGAACGTCCACCGCATCCAGCAGGTCATCGACGCCGCCGCCGCCTGCGGGCGCAAGGTCGCCGTGACGGGCCGCTCGATGGAGAACATCATGAAGGTCTCCACAGAGCTCGGCTATATGAAGCTCCCGAAGGGGACGGTCATGGACGTCAACCGCATCAAGGGTCTCCCGCCGCAGCAGCAGGTCATCATCACGACCGGCAGCCAGGGCGAGGAGATGAGCGCGCTGTACCGCATGGCCTTCTCCACGCACAAACAGATCGACATCGGCCCGCAGGACAAGGTCATCATCTCCGCTTCCGCCATCCCCGGCAACGAGGTGACGGTCGGGCGCGTCATCAACGAGCTCTTCCGCAAGGGCGCGGACGTTGTCTATGACAAGGCCGACATGCTCCACGTCTCGGGTCACGCGTGTCAGGAGGAGCTGAAGATCATCCACGCGCTCGTAAAGCCCCGCTTCTTCATCCCCCTGCACGGCGAGCAGCGCATGCTCCAGATCCACAAGCGCGTGGCCGAGAGCATGGGCATGAAGCCCAATCAGATCTGTGTGGCGGAGAACGGCTCGGTCATCGAGCTGACGGCCAAGCACATGAAGTGCGAGGCGTCCGTCCCCGCGGGCGAGGTGTTCGTGGACGGGTCGGGCGTCGGCGACGTGGGCGCGGTCGTGCTCAACGACCGCAAGATCCTCGCCGAGGACGGCATGGTCGTCATCATGCTGCCCATGAGCTCGCACGACCACCAGCTGCTGTGCGACCCGGAGATCGTGACGCGCGGCTTCGTGTACGTCAAGGAGTCGGAGCAGCTGCTGCAGGAGCTGCGCGAGCTCGCGCAGGATGCCGTATCCGGCATGTCGGCCCGCCGCCGCAAGGATGACGGCGAGGTCTGCAAGACCGTCCGCTCGGCCGTGAGCAGCTACCTCTACAAGCACACCAAACGCAGCCCGATGATTATTCCGATGGTCACGAGACTTTAAAAAATCACACAAAAGGGCGGAGTCCTTTTGTGTGAGAAGGTTTCGCTCCGTTCTGCGCCTCGGCTGGCCGTTGGCCAGCCGAGGGCGCTCACTCCGCGCAAAGTGTTTTTGCGGCGTGTACGCCGCAAAAAACGATTCGATCTCATTCGCGGCGCTGCGGCGCCGCGAACTCTGTGAGACAGGAAAACCTGACCGGAAATGGAGAATCCATTTCCGGTCAGGTTTTTTCTTTTTCATGTGGAAATGCAGGGGCGGAGGTACCGAGGGTCGGGCGGCTCGTCCGCCCCTCCATTTCCCGCGGGGGTTCCCTTCCAAGTCCAATATATAACATTTTGTTTTATAAGTCAATATAACAAATCGTTTTGCCTATACTTTTAACAACCAGTAAGCAGGGGAGAGAGTGCGCATGTATAGGCGAATCCGCGATATGCGGGAGGATCGGGATCTGTACCAGAAGGATCTGGCGGAGTATCTGCGCTGCTCGCAGGTGTGCTACTCCTACTATGAGATGGGCAAGCGAGACATTCCGACGGACGTGCTCATCCGTCTGGCGGATTTTTACGGCACCAGCGTCGACTACCTGCTCGGCCGCACGGACGAAAAAGCCCCCTACCCGCCGCGCAGCGATTGACGGCAGAAAAGTCTCACAGAGCTCGCGGCTCGCAAGCCGCGAATAAATTAAAATCATTTTTCTGGCGACATGCGCGT
>OLGF01001161.1_pt1 | contig 29550 bp, 23 predicted proteins | sample 1604971 | NCBI WGS metagenome assembly OLGF01 (sample SAMEA3888902, study PRJEB22519) | human gut metagenome | biome: human gut; feature: human-associated habitat; material: faeces | place: Denmark | collected 2011 | reverse complement strand
TACAACATGGGCATCGTGCCAACCAACCAGGATTCCGACAATGGCGGCGTGCTGGGCTGCATCGACCATCTAGGCGAGGTGCAGAATTGCTACAACGCCAAGAAGGTGTCGCATGGCAATGGAATAATAGGCACGCACAAGGGAGGAAGCATCTTCTACCACCACAACCTGTATGTGCTCGAGGATTCGGGCAAATACTGGTGTGCCGACAAATTCAAGGAAAGCGACAAGTCGAAAGAGTCAACCTACAAGGGTTTCGACTTCAAATCCGTATGGGCCGTTTCCACAAGCACCAACAACGGATTCCCGTACCTAAGAGACTGCCCGTATCAATTCAAGAAATTGGAATAAAATCCATTTTCATTCCGTGGTCAGCGACGACACCGGAGAGGTATTAAAAAACAGCAGCGGCGACAGAGTATCTTCTGCCGCCGCCGTTGTTTGTCAAGTCTGGCTAAAACATTTTTTCAGGATATTCGCCCGACGCGTGCAGCTCGGCGAATTTAGCCACCACTACCGGACGGTCGTTGGCATAGGTCACACCAAACCATTTCGATGAGGTTTTAAGCACACGCACTGTTGCCAAGCCACTGTTTATCATTTGGTTTACTACCGACGGGATAAAATATTCAGCCTTCGGCTTATCAATGTTCTCTTTCAGAAATTCCACAAACGCCTTCTCGCTGTAGTCGAAGTAGTCGGTCGTGAATCCCCACATGTTCATCGACACCGGAGTCTCAGGCGCGAGTTTCTGCTTGTTGCCGTTCTCATCGGTAAACTCGACAGTTCCGTCGGCAGCATATCCGATGTCGGTACGCTCCACGACAGTGTCGAGGAATCCGTTCTTCTCATGGCACACACCACGCGACACCGTTCCGCCTTCCGACATCGTGTTGCCCACTTGGAACGCCACCATGCAATAGTCGCCCTTGCGGTCGCGCGGACGAGATAGCTCGGCAGCCATCACCTCAAACGTGTTGCGGCCGTAGAAATCATCGGCGTTGATAACAGCAAACGGCTCCTTGATGGCATCCTTGCCCATCAGCACAGCGTGGTTTGTGCCCCACGGTTTTGTGCGTCCTTCCGGACAAGTGAATCCCTCAGGGAGAGCGTCGGTCGACTGGAACACCACCTCGACAGGTATGTGTCCCTCGTATTTGGAAAGGATTTTCGAGCGGAAATCGTCTTCAAAATCTTTACGAATCACAAATACAACCTTACCAAATCCACTGCGTATTGCATCATAGATGGAGTAATCCATAATTGTTTCCCCGTGAGGTCCAAGACCGTCCAATTGCTTCAACCCTCCATAACGGCTGCCCATTCCGGCAGCGAGAACAAAAAGTGTTGGTTTCATTTTTCTAAATCTTTACTTTTAAACATGTATCTTATAGTCTGTCTGTATTCTTCACCCGGATTCAGCCGTTGCGACGGAAATCCAGGATGATTTGGCGCGTCGGGAAACCCCTGGCACTCAATTGCCACAGCATCGTAATCCTTGTAGGCGGCACCGTCCTTGCCTTCCGGACTTGAGCACGTAAGCCAATTTCCGGTGTAGACCTGCACAGCCGGCAACGTCGACTCCACCTCGAGGACACGTCCGCGAGCCATCGGCGATTCCAATCTTGCCACCGTCGACAATTTTCCCGGCTGCCAACAGTCAACAGCCCAACAATGGTCGTAGCCTTTGCCGTAGGCAAGCGGTTGGAAGTCGGCATTGATGTCGCACCCGAGCGTCTTCTGCTGAATGAAATCCATCGGAGTGCCTTTCACGTCGGCCAATTCGCCGGTAGGCGCCAGCGAAGAGTCGGTCACGAGATAGCGCGACGCGTTCAGCTGCAGCTTGTGGCTCAACACGCTTCCGCTGTTGTGGCCGTCAAGATTGAAATAGCAGTGGTTTGTCAGATTGAGCACCGTAGGGCGGTCGGTAGTGGCAACGATGTCGAGACACAGCCCGCACGACGGCATCCACGTGTAAAGCGCCTTGACTGTCAGCGTTCCGGGATAGCCCTGGTCGCCGTCATCGCTCGTGAGCGAAAACTCCACGGCATTATCGCCCACCGTGCGGCTCTTCCATATCCTGTGGGCAAAGCCCTCACGTCCGCCGTGCAAGGCGTTCGGACCGCAGTTGCATTCAAGATGGTACTCATTGCCGTCAATCGAAAACACCCCACGGGCAATGCGGTTGGCATAGCGCCCTATAAACTTTCCGGCATTAGGATCGTCGTGGCAATATGCCTCAGCCGACGGATAGCCGATGACCACATCCCTATACTCGCCGTTCCCGTCAGGGACCGACAAAGCCACAACACCGGCACCCAGCGCCGACAGCACCACCGAGCCGCACTCGTCATCGCAGATGGTGAAATACGCCACCTCTCCGAGCGAAGTCATATAGATGTCTTTTTTTATTGTTGTTGCCATTGTCGTATGATTCCGATTTTGCAAAATTCGGATTTTTCTGCGAGAATGGCAATTATTATCAGCACAAAAATATAAAAAGAGAGTGCGGCAGGGAATTTCCGCACTCTAAGCAGACTGATTACTTACCAAATTCGTGATTAATATCGGAGGCTTCACAGCCACCTTTTCTATCTTTTTCCTATTTTTTCACCCAATTGTCGACATACTCCTGCGACACGCCGTTCAGCATCAGTCAGTCGCTGAAATCCACATCGTGGTATGTCAAAAATCGGTTCATTTCTTATCTCAATTTATCGTATTCCTCATCAGTGACTGGCTCAAGCCATTCGTTTGAAGCCCCGTCAGCCGGGACAGCGATTGCAATATGCTGAAACCACGAGTCGGCTGCAGCACCGTGCCAATGCTTCACCTCGGCAGGAATATTGACCACGTCGCCCTGATGCAAGCGCCGCGCAGGCTTTCCCCACTCTTGATACCATCCTTCACCGCCCACACAAATCAACACCTGTGCACCACGGTGATGCACGTGCCAATTGTTTCGGCAACGCGGTTCGAAAGTCACGTTGCTCATCGGCAGTCCCTCACTGAGAAGCGGCGCAATATAACTGTTGCCGATGAAATATTTTGCATATTCCGTGTTTGGCTCACCTGTCGGAAACACCTGATGCTCTATTGGTCTGCCTTCAACAAACTCCTCACCAAACTCCTCCGCCACAGCTTTCGCCGCACGGAAAGCCTCCATACGCCCCACTTTTTGCTCAAGCACCTCCGGGATGGCACGCAGTTGTCTGTCAGTAACCCCCATCCGCCGCGCGCCAGCCACGTGCGCCTTCAACTGCGGCTCCACGCCATCGATTGCCGACAAAGCCGCCACAGTTACAATCTCCCGTTCGGAGTAGGTCAACACGTCGCGTGCGAAAATGTCGCCAAACAAATGCGCTTTAAGATAATAGTCAACAGCAGGAGCAAAAGCGTAGTCAAACGGCTTTCCGCTCATCCGAGTCTGCACCACGGCGCCTTGTTTCAAAGCGTCGTAATCATCAGGCAACGGAGAGGCGTCGCAGCCCACCTCCACGCTCCTGTTTTTTTCTCTGCGCTCAGCCACTACTTTCTGCAACGAAGCAAGCGCATTAAGGCTACGCGGGAAACCCGTATAAGCATACAGCTGCGACAACGTTTCTTTCGCCTCGTTGACGGTCAGCACACCTCTTTCGAAAGCGTCGTCAAGAATTCTCTCCAACGTTTTTTGGTCATCTTTTGCCTCGCATGCCGCGACGGCAACAAGTGCCTGTTGCTTTTGATTCAATGTTTCGTTCATCGTCTTTTCTGTTTTTCCCGACAGCACGCCGACAACCATCAGCGCCGCCAGAATTATTTTTGTCTTCATGTATGCAAAATTACACTTTGAGCAGCAACCATTTATTACCAAAATCACGGATTGGACAACACATTTTGCAGAATTGCCCAAAACTTTTCTCAACATTCATTGTTTATACAATAAAATCATACTAACTTACATCAAAAACCTGAACATTATGAAGAAGTTTTTCATCGCTACAATTCTTGCAGTCGCTGCCGTTCTTCCGGCATCAGCACAAGTACGTTCGCTCGATATGAAAGCAAACCTCCGCAGCGATTTCGGTCTTGGCATCGGAGTGACATTCCAGCTGCCGCGCAACTTTGAGTTCGCCCCGTCGCTCAACTATTATTTCAACGACAGCAACACGCTGACCATCGACGGCGACTTCCGCTATCGTTTCGAGCTGCCACGCAACTTCTCGCTCTACCCAATCCTCGGTCCAGTGTTCTTCCACGCCGACGACTACAACAAGCTTGGTGTCGACATCGGTCTTGGATTCGCATACGACATCAATTCACACTGGGCTATCGGAGCTGAAGGCAAATACCAATATGTCGACGATTGGGACGATGCGTATCTGTCGTTCTGCGCTTCTTACAAATTCTAAGAGATAATGAAAATCTGCATTTTAGACGGATATTCCCTCAACCCGGGCGACCTTGATTGGTCGCCCGTTGAGCGTTTGGGCGACGTGACGCTTTTCGACCGCACACCAGCCGACAAAATCGTGGAGCGCGCAGCCGACGCCGATATCGTGCTGACCAACAAAGTGCCTTTCAGCGCCGACACGCTGCGACAACTGCCACGACTTCGCTTCATCTGCGTGCTCGCCACAGGCTACAACACCATTGACACCGAGGCGGCAGCACGCCAAGGCGTGGTGGTTGCCAACATCCCCGCCTACAGCACCATGTCGGTGGCACAGATGGCCTTCGCCCACATTCTCAACATCACAAATCACGTGGCTTCATACGCACGCGAGGTTGCCGACGGCAAATGGACAAACTGCCCCGACTTCTGCTTCTGGGACAGTGCGCTGACAGAACTGACAGGCAAGACAATGGGTATTGTCGGACTCGGCAACACCGGAATGGCGACAGCGCGCATAGCCGTTGCAATGGGCATGAAAGTGGTGGCCATGACATCAAAAAGCGCCGACACGCTGCCCGAAGGAATCACGCCGGCACCGCTCGACGATGTGCTTGCCTCAGCCGACGTGGTCAGCCTTCACTGCCCACTCACGCCGTCGACACGTCATCTCATCAATGCCGCATCCATCGCCAAGATGAAACCATCGGCTATTCTGATCAACACCGGACGCGGTCCGCTTGTCGACGAGCAGGCTGTCGCCGATGCGCTCAACGGCGGGCGTCTGGCGGCATTCGGCGCCGATGTGCTGTCGCAGGAGCCACCCCGCGGCGACAATCCTCTGCTCTCCGCGCGCAATTGCTTCCTGACACCCCACATCGCATGGGCTACCCTCGAGGCACGCACGCGCCTGATGAGCACAGCCACAGAAAACGTGCGCCAATTCATTGCGGGAGAACCAGTTGCAAACCGCGTGAACTAACAGACATAAAAGAAATAATAAGTGACAAAAATAAAAGTCGCTTATTATTCCTTTTATTTTAAACAACATACACCTTAAAGCTGACAACGAGCCGCTATGTTTAACAAATATTAACCTTATAAATTATAACGCCTTGTTGTTTTTTTAAAACAAATATTCTATCTTAGCACTCGATTTACAAAAAATCTAATAGCGACAAGAATCTAATAGCGACCCAAATGAATAAGCGAGTAGGCATATTGATGCTTCTCTTTGGTATGTTTTTAATCCCAAACGCACATACCAACATCACAGAAATCGACATTGACTTCCAAGTGGGGAAGTGCAATGTTGACACTGCGTATAGCGACAATGCCCGTCAACTCGCAAATCTCGAAAAAACAATCCAATACGTAAACAGCCATCCCAATGTGCGCATTGAGAGGCTAACAATCAGTGGCTATGCCTCGCCCGAAGGACCTGCGATAAAAAACAAGCAGCTTGGCGAAACCCGAGCCAACGCGTTGGAGCAATACATCCGTTCGCGCATTGACATTGCCGACTCGCTGGTGGTGCGCCTGCCGGCGACAATTCCATGGGACATGCTGAAAGCAGAAATCCGCACATCGCAAGAGCCTGGCTACAACGAGATTGACCGCGTGCTGCACTCCGACTCCACCGTAATCGAGTATCTTCCCGGACGATGGGCAGACCGCCGCGCTTTCGAGATTCAACGGCAGAAGGCATACAAGACACTGAACCGCAACGTGTTTCCATCGATGCGGAGCGCGAAGGCACAGATTACGACAACCGAATCTGTACCCGATGGAGAAATCGCATTGCCGACGGCAGACTACGACCTGTCGGGAATCAGCGTACCGGCGGTAGACATCCCCGACACAGAGACTGGAGACAACGGAGAATGGACACGCGGACTTTACCTGAAAACAAATGCCGTAGGATGGGCTATGCTCATCTCCAACATAGCCGTGGAAGTGGACATCAACAAGTATTGGAGCGTGACGCTGCCCGTCTACTACTCGGCACTCAACTACTTTACGCGCACACGCAAACTACGCACACTCGCCTTCCTGCCCGAAGTGCGCTGGTGGTTTGCCCCCAAATGGTTTGTGGGCGCACATTTCGGCGTGGCACAGTACAACTATGCCCTATCATCGTCGGAATGGCGCTATCAAGACCATAACGGCAACACCCCGGCACTTGGCGGAGGTCTGAGCTTCGGCTGGCGCACACCGCTCGGCAAGAGCAAGCACTGGATGATGGAGCTCACCGCCGGCGCCGGATGCTACCGGCTGAAGTACGACACATTCCACAACGAAGCCAACGGCGCGATGGTCAGCACCACAAGCCGCACATTCTTCGGAGTGGACAATGCCGCAGTGACGTTTATCTATCGTTTCGACCTTAAACGCAAGAGAAGATGAAACGATCAGCCCTGACATATTGCATTTTGAGCCTGTTCGCCATTTTGGGCTTCTCAGCATGCGACGTGCACGAATTTCCCGACATGCCGGAGCGACGCCCGTATGAACTTGTGCTCGACTTCACCAACGCCATCGACATGGGCTTCTATCAGACCATCGACTATTCGCGCGCCTCCACCGAAGCCAGCCCGTCGGGAACAAAGACACAGACAGAAATCTCCTACGACATCCGCTACACCGTCAACGCCTACCGCATCGACGGCAACGAGGGCAACCGACTGTCGGACACCACCGTCGTGGTCTGCAACAGCGACCTTGAAAATCTGAACCACACCCTGCGGCTCAACCTTCGCCCAGGCAAATACCGCTTCCTCGTATGGGCAGACTATGTGGTCCACGGCACGAAAACCGACCTCTATTACAACACGTCAAACTTCGAGGAGATAATCCTCGCCGACCGTCAGAACCATACAGGCTCAACCGACCGCCGCGACGCATTCCGCGGAGAGAAGGAAGCAGAAGTGTACGACAACCCGGAGCTGACGTCAAACTCCACCCGGTCTACCGCCGTAAACCGCGTAGTGGTTGAAATGGAGCGACCGTTGGCAAAGTTCAAATTCATCTCCCACGACATCGTCAAGTTTCTCAGCTACGTGCTCCAGCAACGTGCCATCCGCCAAAAAGAAGCGGAAATGAAGGCACAGCAAGGAGTGTCGCCAGAGTCTGCCGACCCAAAGGCCGACCCCAAAGCCGACATCAAGAACATCAACACAAACGACTTCCGCGTAGTGTTCCGCTACCAAGGCTTCATGCCGTGCTCATTCAATATGTTTACCAACAAGCCAGCCGACTCCTGGACAGGCGTCGCGTTCGACAGCACGATGCAACGGCTTAGCGACACGGAGGTGGAACTTGGATTCGACTATGTGTTTGTCAACGGAGGAGAGTCGACAGTACCTGTTTCGGTGGAGGTTTACGACACCGACGGAACGCTGCTGTCGAGCACGCTGCCAATCGATGTGCCAGTGGTGCGCAACAAGCTCACCGTGGTGCGCGGCAATTTCCTCTCGTCGAAGGCTTCGGGAGGCGTAAGCATCAATACGGAATTCGACGGCGAATACAATCTTGAAATCAGATAAAAAAAGAAACAAACAATTTAATATTAACTTTATAATTTTTCTATGAAAAAGGTATTATTTTCAACCGTTACTATGTCGGCATTGATGCTGATGGCAACATCCTGCGCCGATGATCAGACTTCGGATTTGAAAGCCGGCGCTGAAAGCACTGTGACAATCACAGCCCAGCTGCCTGGCGACATGGCCACCCGTGCATTTTCCGACGGCACAAAAGCCACCGAGCTGCACTATGCCGTCTATGAAAAAGGCACTACGATAAGACTTGCAGTCTGCAAAAAAGCCGACGGCACTAAGGGACAACTCGAGGGTACAGCCACAATGACTGGTCTGCAAACCACCATCTCCTTGCAGCTGACCACAGGCAAGGAATACGACTTCGTGTTCTGGGCCGACGCTCCTGGCGACAACGTTTACACGTTCAACTCTGAAAACCAGACTGTAACCGTCAACTACGCCAATGCCGAAAACAACACCGACAATCTTGACGCATTCTTCGGTCAGAAGAAAGCGCTGAAGGTTAGCGGCAACATAAGCATTTCGCAGGAGCTCCGCCGTCCGTTCGCACAAATCAACATCGGAACAGACGACTTTGACGCAGCGGCAGCTGCCGGCTACACCGTTTCAGAGTCGACCATCGGAGTGGCAACCTACAAAACGCTCAACCTTCTCTCAGAAAAGGTCAGCGACCCTGTCACTGCGACATTCGTAAAGAAACCGATTCCTACAGAGGACTCTAAATTTTCAGTAAACAGCAAGGACTACAAATATCTGTCGATGTCGTACGTGCTCGTGCCGAAGGACAAAGAAACTGTCGACATCGCGTTTGACTACACGCTGACAAACCGCACGTTCACCAACGTGCCTGTGCAACGCAACTACCGCACAAACATCTTCGGCTCGTTGCTCACAAACACTGCCGACTTCAACGTTGTAATCGCTCCGGGATTCAACGACCCAGACAACAACTATGAGGTGCTCAACGCAAAAGGCGTAAGCCAACTCAAAGACCTTTTGGCTTCAGGCGCAGACCTGAGCAAAAAAGACGTGATCGTTGACCTTAACGGCGAGACAATGGACAGCAACATCGCGCTCAACGCCCACAGCGTTGCCGTTGAAAACGGAACAGTCGACGCCTCCCAACTGATCGCAAAGGCAGAAGAGGGCGTAACGCTGAGAAACGTGAAATTAGCAGGCTCTTTCCCAAAAGCTACGTCAAATGCCCGCGTAATTGTTGAAACGGCAGGCGATGTTGTTGTCGACGGACTCGACTACACCGGCGCCACCGACGGCTACAATCCTCTTGAAATCAACTTAAAAAACGTTGTTTCAAAGAACGTGACCGTAAAGAACTGCAAGTTTGCCAATTTCTCAAACAACGCAATGACGGTGTTCGGAATGGCTGAAGGCGGAGTGCTGAACATTGAGAACAACACATTCGACTTGGGAAAAACAAGCGAAGCTGTGCGCATCAGCAACAAGACAAACACTAAATTCACTATCAACGTAAAAGATTGCTCCTACACCTATCCTACAGACGCAGCCGGACAAGGGGTTGGCTTCTTCCTGTTCGAGGACCACACTTCAAAGACAGCAGAGGAAGCCAACGCCGCAATGCAGTTTAAGAACCTTAAAGTAAACGTTGACAACGTGACATTTGAAGGCGCAAAGGTAACAAAATTGAACCTGTTCACCGGCGCACGCAACCAATTCGCATGCATGTACTATGATAAGTCAGGCTATGTAGTAGACGCCACCCACTTCCCTACATTCAACTTCAAATAGACTGAACCGTAGAGAATATCAAACATAACAACACGCACCGCGCCACCGCAGCAAACGACTGCGGTGGCGCGGTTGCTTTCGCTGTAGCGCATCTCCGAAGCGCTGTCTGCCACTGAGCGCGTTGAGTTATGACTTTGTGCAATGAAACAACAGCAACGTTGGCCAGGCAATAGTCGCGGAGCGAAACGGATGCGTGCCGGAGGAACGCTGCTACGATAGAGCCAACACATATAACGCCATCAAGCACAGACGGCGGGACATCTCACGATGTCCCGCCGCCGTACATACATATCAATCAACTTTAAATCAGCAGAAGATAAACGTCCGCTCAAGCCAGTAGATCAGGATACCTGCCAGATAACCGAGCAGACACACAAACGAAATGTGGCGTAAATACCAGCCGAATGTGATTTTTTCAAGACCCATCACCACAACGCCGGCAGCACTGCCGATAATGAGCATGCTGCCACCCACTCCGGCGCAGTAAGCAAGCAACTGCCAGAACTGACCGTCCTGCACAAACATCATCATGTCGGGACTTGTCACAGCGGCAGCAGGGATAACGTTGTACATACCCATGCATCCAGCCACAAGCGGCACATTGTCGACAATCGACGACACCACGCCAATGGCACCTGTCACGAAATAAGCATTGCCGTTGGTGGCGTGTTCAAGCCACTGTCCGAAACTTGTAAGCACACCCACCTCGCTCAGCACAGCCACAGCCATCAGAATGCCGAGGAAAAACAGGATGGTCGACAAATCGATTTTATGAAGAATCGTTGACACGCGCTCTGAGAACGAGCCTTCCAACTCGTGTTCGTGGCACAGGAATATCTCGGTCATCGCCCAAAGCAAGCCAAGCACGAAGAGGATGCCCATAAACGGAGGCAAACCAGTGATGGAGCGGAAGAACGGCACAAACATCAAGCCGCCCACACCGACAACAAACACCGCCACCCGTTCGCCATGGCTGAGTGCCGATTTTGTGAAATCTACATTGTCCTCCACCACAGCCAACTGCCCCTTGAGCTTGAACTGCAACAGGAACGTAGGCAAGGCAATCGAGATAAGCGACGGCAGTAACACTTCCTTAATCACACCTATCGACGTGATGTTGCCCTTGATCCATAGCATGATGGTCGTTACGTCGCCAATCGGAGAGAACGCACCGCCGCTGTTGGCGGCAAGGATGATGAGCGAGGCATAGATAAGCCTGTCGTTGCGTTCCTGCACGAGCTTGCGGAGCACCATAATCATCACGATGCTCGTGGTCAGGTTGTCGAGTACGGCAGAGAGAATAAATGTGATCAGCACGATGCGCCACAACAGCGAACGCTTGCTACGGGTGCGCAGACGGTCGCGCACAAAGACAAAGCCACCGTTGGTGTCGACAGTCTCGACAATGGTCATCGCTCCCATCAAGAAGAACAGAATCTCACACGCATCGCCGAGATGCTCAAGCAGCACGCTCTGCGTCACAAACTGGCGCGCGGCGGCATCAGAGTCGTCAAGATGGAACGCCGAGAAGAACCGGGCAAAATCATCGGCATGAAACTCAGCCACATAATCAGGGCAGCCAATCATATACAGCGACCAGCAGATTGCACACATCAACAAGGCGGTCGCAGTCTTGTTGATTTTAAGTCCGCTCTCAAGAGCGATACAGCCGTAACCAATCAGAAATACGGCAACAATAACAATTGTTAAGAACATAATATCTACAAAAAAGGGCTTTAAAAAATAGTTTAGTTTTTGCGGTCGTAAAATTATGAAAATTTTTCCGTTATGTATATACTTTTTTTATGTTTAAAAACACATTTCACCGCCACACTTGCATATCCGGCACAAAACGAGTAATTTCGCACACTGAAATGAAAAAAGAAGAAGAAGTCACTATGCTGCAAATCGGAAATGCACTGGTCAGCCTCGACCTTATCGAACAGTTTTTCTGCTGCGATCTCGACAAATGCCTCGGCGAATGCTGTATTGAAGGCGATGCCGGCGCTCCTATCACCAAAGAGGAATATGCCAAGATAAAGGAAATACTGCCCGAGGTGTGGGACGACCTGCTGCCGGCTGCCAAACGCGTGATTGAGGAGCAGGGCGTGGGCTACGTCGACGAGGAAGGCGACTTGGTGACATCGATTGTCGACGGGCGCAACTGTGTGTTTACGTGCTATGGAGAGAACGGGATGTGTCTCTGCGCCATCGAGAAGGCATACCGTGCTGGAAAAATCGACTTCTACAAGCCAATCTCATGCCATCTCTACCCTGCCCGCCTTCAGGAATTTCCCGACTTCACCGCCGTTAACTACCATCGTTGGAAAATCTGCAAATGCGCGGAAGTGATGGGCAGAAAAAACCACGTGCGGCTGTATCAGTTTCTTGAGGGTCCGCTGACGCGACGCTTCGGCAAGGAATGGTACGACGAGCTGCGCACCGCCTGCGAGGCCTATCTCGAAGAATACGGAGAGTAAGCATTCACTTTTTTTCATTTTTTGTCTGTATTTCTGTTTGCCGTAAAAGAAATTAGACGTATCTTTGCATCGTGATTGAGGGAAGCATAATCAATCACCATTACTCGCTACGCTTCCCGCAGTCATCCACTCTTTAATTTTCTCAAAAAAAAGATTTTCAGAACAGTCACGTGCGCACAACGGCGCGACGTAGATTCAAAATGTAATACATCTTACATATATGTACAACTTACAGGACTTAAATGCAGCCTCTCCAGAAGAACTGCTCGAGATTGCCAAAACATTCGACATCAAGAAAGCCGACAAAATGGCCCAGCAAGACTTGATTTTCACAATCCTCGACGAGCAGGCGATAAACCGCGCCAAAGAATCGGCTTCGAAATCGGAGGCTAAAAAACCCAAAACAAAAGCCAAGAAAAAAACAGCCGAGCCAAAAAGCGATGACAACGCAGAGGCTACGGCTGTAAAGACTGCCGCCAAAAAGGCTGAACCTAAGAAAAACAGCAAAAAGAAGGAGGCAGAGTCTGCCGCGGAGACCGCTCAGGCGGAAGAACCTAAAGAGGAGAAACCGGCAGCAAAGAAAACCACGGCAAAGCGCACATCCAAGAAAAAGGAGGCTGAGCCTGCCGCCGACATGACAGCTCCGGCTGCCGAGGTTGTCGTGGCTCCAGCAGCCGAGGCCGAAGCCCCTGCTGAAAACGTGGAGACAGCCGTAAAACAGGAAGAGGAACCGGCAGAGACGGAAAACGCCACTCCTGAAGCCGAAACGCCACAACAGGCAGAACCGGCAGAAGAGCCGGCAGAAGAAAAACCTGCCGAACAGCAAAAGAAAAACGACATCGGATTCAGCTCGTTCTTCCCGTTCAGCGGCGGACAGAAATTCGTGCCCCGCTCGCAACGCCAGCAGCAAGACCAGCAGCAACAGCCTGCCGAAGACGAAGTTGCGGCATTCCCGGCTGAACCTAAACAGCAACAGCAACAGAAAAACCAGAAGGCAAACCGCCGCCAGCAGCAACAACAACAGCGCGCGGCAAAACAGCAGCGCCAACAGCCTCAACAGCCGCTCTACGACTTTGAAGGCATCGTGAAAGGCGCAGGCGTGCTGGAAGTGATGCCCGACGGCTACGGATTCCTCCGCTCCTCCGACTACAACTACCTGTCGTCGCCCGACGACATCTACGTGTCGCAGTCGCAAATCAAGCAAAACGGCTTGAAGACAGGCGACGTGGTGGAAGGCAACATCCGTCCGCCGAAAGAAGGTGAAAAATTCTTCCCTCTCTGCAGCGTAGACTCAATCAACGGGCGCACCACAGAATTCGTGCGCGACCGCGTGCCTTTCGAACACCTTGTGCCATTGTTCCCCGACGAGAAGTTTGACCTGACATCGGGACGCACCACCTGCAACATCTCGACACGCATCGTCGACATGTTCTCTCCTATCGGCAAAGGTCAGCGCGGACTTATCGTGGCACCCCCGAAAACCGGTAAGACAATCCTGCTTAAAGACATTGCCAACGCAATCTCGGAAAACCATCCGGAAACATACATGATTATCCTGCTCATCGACGAGCGTCCGGAGGAGGTGACCGACATGGCACGAAGCGTGAATGCGGAAGTAATCGCATCCACATTCGACGAGCCAGCCGAACGCCACGTAAAAATTGCCGGACTGGTGCTTGAAAAGGCGAAACGCATGGTTGAGTGCGGACACGACGTAGTAATCCTGCTCGACTCAATCACACGTCTGGCACGCGCCTACAACACCGTGTCGCCGGCATCGGGCAAAATCCTCACCGGTGGTGTCGACGCCAACGCGCTGCAAAAGCCAAAACGCTTCTTCGGCGCCGCACGAAACATTGAAAACGGCGGATCGCTCACAATCATCGCAACCGCACTTATCGAAACCGGTTCGAAGATGGACGAGGTGATTTTCGAAGAGTTCAAGGGCACCGGCAACATGGAGCTGCAGCTCGACCGCAAGCTGTCGAACAAACGCATCTTCCCTGCCGTCGACATCATCTCGTCGAGCACTCGACGCGACGACCTGCTCCTCAGCCAGGACACCATCAACCGCATGTGGATTCTCCGCCGGTTCCTCTCCGACCGCACTCCTATCGAGGCAATGGAGTTTATCAAGGACCGTATGGAGAAAACCCGCAGCAACGAGGAGCTGCTCCTGACAATGAACGACTAACTCTCGTCGACAACCCCACACACATACCGGCGACAACCGACAATGGTTGCCGCCGGTATTGTTTTTATAGCGATGCTTCATAGAAAACACAAGGATTTACGGCGCGCATTACGCAAAAGAGTATTTTAGGATTGCATTTTTTTCGTAACTTTACGGCAACAAAAACACTGACACAATGGCAATATCACTCTGCGCACTATCAACAATGGCTATGCTCGACCTTGCCGCCGCGGCTTCGCAGGCATGGCTGCCGATGCTTGTCGGCACTTACACCGACACCGACAGCAAAGGCATCTATCAATATCGCTTCAACCAAGAAAGCGGAACGGCAGAACTCACCGCCGTCACTCCGGCGCGCAACCCGTCGTTTGTGATTTTCTCCGACAACGGCGACAACGTCTATGCCGTCGACGAGTCGGGCACCGACGACGACGCCCTTGCAGCATTCCGCTATGAAGGCATCGACAAGCCATTGACCCGCATCAACGCCGTGGCGACGGGCGGCAAAGCGCCGTGCAACATCTTCCAGACAAAAAATCTGATCTACACCACCAACTATACGGGCGGAAGCATCACGGAGTTCAGACTTGCCGACGACGGAAGCATCAAGAAAGCCAACAAGGTGATGACGTTTTCGCTCACAGGCAAAGCTCCCGACAAAACAAGGCAGCAGTCAGCCCATCTCCACTGCGTCACCGCCGACCCCTACGAATGGCGCGCATTCGCCTGCGACCTCGGCAACGACTGCATCTACTCGCTCAAGCCCAACGCCACATGCGACGGGCTGGAAGTGGACAGCACCCTATATGTAGCGGCAGGTTCAGGGCCACGCCACCTCACGTTTGACGACGAAGGCCGCTATGCCTACCTCATCACCGAACTGTCGGGCGAAGTGATGGTGTTCAGCCACCACGAAGGCAAGCTGACACAGATTCAAACCGTCACCGCCGACGACAGACATGCCCGCGGCAGCGCCGACATCCATCTGACACCCGATGGACGCTTCCTCTATGCGTCAAACCGTCTGCAAGGCGACGGTATAGCCATCTTCAGCGTGGATAAAGAAAGCGGGACGCTCACACGCGCGGGCTACCAGCCCACAGCGCGGCATCCACGCAATTTTGCCATAACGCCCAACGGACGCTTCCTGCTTTGTGCCTGCCGTGACGCAGACACCATCCAAGTGTTTGCAATCGACCCCGACACCGGCATGCTCTCCGACACCAGCCACGACATCCACGTGCCCCACCCCGTGTGCATAGCCATCGGCTCAAAATAAAGTCACAGCAAATAATTCAACATTCAACAATGCCAACAAACAAGAAATGTTCATGCTGAATGAGCACATCAAAAACATTAAAAATGAAATAACTGAATACAAGAAGGCGATGGATGATGACTTCACATTCAAAGAAGAAAAGGGAGACCAAGCAGGTGGACCAGAAACAAGCAAGGTGGACCGGAAAAGTGGACCAGAAACACGGAATGCCATCTTACGTCTTATATCCGAGAACGCAAGCATCACTTCACGCGAAATGGCTAACAAATTGGGCATCAACAGGAGCGCCGTGTCTAAGCATCTTAAGAAAATGCAAGACAACGACATCATTCACCGTGAGGGTTCACAGAAGTCCGGGCATTGGGTGATTATACGACAGGATACGGATTTAGCATGAAGTTCACGACAAACAGTTTGCCGAGAGACATATTGGTTGTGGCAGCTATAACCAAGTCAAGTCAATTGAAAAATCGGTCATTGGAATTTCTCAGTGTCGTATGGCAACGAGTGATTCCAATGGCCGATTTGGTATAGAAGAAGAGACGGTTAGCGGCTTCTGACGAAATTAAGGAAACGATTGAGTCCGTCGAGCATCACGCTGCGCGGACAAGCGATGTTCCACCGCATGTAGCCTTCGCCTTCGGCACCATACATCGTGCCGGCATTGAGCCATAGGCGGGCGTCGTCCAGAAGAGCATGCTCAAGCGCGTCCGACGGCATGCCGAGACTGCTGCAGTCCATCCACACCAGATATGTGCCTTCAAGACGCGTTATAGAAAATTCCGGCAGCTCGCGACGGCAGAACTCCGCCATAGCCTCATAGTTGCCATGCAGATAGTCAACCAGCTGGTTGAGCCACTCTTCCCCTTCGTTGTAGGCAGCGATTGTCGCCGCCACGCCAAACGGATTCACGTCGCACACCTCGTTGATGTTTATCGCCTTGTCGATACGGCTTCGCAGGTCGTTGTCGAACGCCACGATATTTGCAATCTGCAGTCCGGCGATGTTGAAAGCCTTGCTCGGCGACACACACGTCACCGATCGGTGCAGAAAAGCGTCCGACAGCGACGCAAAAGGTGTGTATTTGAACCCTTGATACACCAGTTCGCAGTGAATCTCATCAGCGACCACCGTCACACCGTTGCGCAGGCAGATGTTGCCAAGCCGTGTCAGCTCGTCGGGAGTCCAGACACGTCCAGCCGGATTGTGGGGATTGCAGAGAAGCATCACTTTGGTGCGCGGGTCGGCGGCACAACGCTCAAGAGCGTCGAAATCCATCTCATAGGTGTCGGCGGTGCGGCGCAGAGGATTGCTCACAATCTCGCAGCCGTTGTTGCGTATCGACGAGAAGAAGCAGTTGTAGACTGGAGTCTGCACAATCACCTTGTCGCCCGGCACGGTCAAAGCCTTTATCACCGCCGATACCGCCGGCACCACTCCAGATGTGTAGATTATCCATTCGCGGTCGATGTCCCATCCATGCCTCCGGCTGAACCACGATGTCACGGCATCGTAGTAGGCGTCGGGCACACGGGTGTAGCCAAAGATTCCGTGCGCCACGCGTTTCTGCAGCGCGTCGATGATGGCAGGCGCCGTGCGGAAGTCCATGTCAGCCACCCACATAGGCAGCACGCCCTCGGGAGCGCTGTCCCACTTGTAAGAGTTTGTGGCGCGCCGATCGATAGTCTTGTCGAAGTCGTATTTCATACAGGCAATTATTTTTTGGTTCGTTCAATCAGCAGGCAGTCGGCCGGCATCTTGATGTTGCCATCGAGCACCACATCGCCGAGGCAGTCAGCCTCGATGCGTCCGCTGCGCGGATTTTTCACGCCTCCTATGCTTCCTTTTATTGTTGCGTTCACGGAACTGTACTCGAAAGCGCGGTCGCAAGCCGGATCAAACGTGCAATTCTCAAGCACCAGATTCTCGGCATAGCAGAGCGGTTGTTCGCCAGAGATGTGGCAGTTGACAAGGCGCAGGTTGCGCGAATGCCATCCCAGATACTCGCCATTGAGTTCCGAATCGTAGATGGTCACATTCTCCACCTCCCAGAACGCATCTTTGGTTGTGATTTTCGCGTTGCGCACCACTACGTTGCTCACATATTGGAACACGTATTTGGAGTCAGACACCAAGCCGTCGATTTCGATGTCGCTGCTGAACATGAAAGGATACGTGCCTCCTTGCAGCCGCAAGTTCTTAGCACGTATGCCCTTGCATCGCCAGAACGTCTCGTCGGCATCGGTCATCACCACGTTCTCAATGTCGATGTCGTGCATCTCGCGAAACATTTTCGGCGCGTCGATGTGCGTGTCAGTCATCCGCAGATGGTCGCTATACCACAGTGCAGAGCGTCCGCCCACATCGAAATGGCAACGGTCAATCACGAAACCGTGCACATGCCAGAACGGATAGTTGCCCTCAAAACGGCAATTTGTCGCCTTGATGTTGCTGCACTCCTTTATCGCCGACTCGCCTTCGCGTATCACCACATTGTCGAGGTGTAGGTTGTGCGACTCAAACAGCGGTCGCTCGCCGCCGAATTCCTTATCTTTTATCAGTTCCATAACTGTGTTTTTTAATGTTCTATGCTGTCTGCAAATTTACGTGTTTTTCCGCAAAGCCCACCTATCCGAATTACCGAACTTTCAACCTTTTTTACCCCTTTATACGGCCTTCATCCAGCGTCGGCGCCACAAATGCACCAGGAAGATGGCGCCACGGAACGTCAGCTCAACACACATGGCAATCCACACACCGCGCAGTCCCATTGTTGGAGCAAGCCATGCAGCCATCGTAAGGCGCACAGCCCAGATGCTCAGGAAGTTCATCAGACAAGGCTTCAGCGTGTCGGCGGCACCGACACAAACGCCATACGCCACAATCGACGCGGCAAACATCGGCTCGGCAAACGCCTCTATACGCAACGCCATTACACCAAGCCGGCGTATCTCGTCAACAGGCGTCATCAGCCCGATAATCTCGGGAGCAGCGACATACATAAGCACACCCATCACCGCCATCACCACCATGCCCATTCCGACAGTGATTTTAGCGAAGCTCCACGTCAGGTCGCGACGGCGCGCACCGACACTCTGCCCCACAAGCGTGGTGGCAGCCTCAGCAATGCCATAGCCTGGCATATAGCAAAGGCTCTCGGCTGTGATGGCAAACGAGTTGGCTGCGATGGAGCACACACCCAGCGGCGCGACAATGGTGGTTATCGCAATCTGCGCGCTGCATATCACCCCATGCTCCAAACCCATCGGGAAACCGATTTTAACCGCCTTTCTGAGCGTGTCGGCTATCGACTGTCTCCATCCGCGCAGCCCTGCAAGCCGCAGATGTGACGTGCCGTGGCGCAGATACCACAACAGCCAAGCCACGACCACCGTTTCGGCAAGCACCGTGCCAAGAGCCGCACCCTCAACACCAAGTCCCGCACCTGGGAGAAACACATCGAATCCAGCCACAGCTACCGTACGCGAAGGGAAAATCAGCAGAAAGTTGAACACAACATCAAGGGCGCACATAGCCACTCCCGCCATGCTAGGCACGTGCATATTGCCGCTGCACCGCAGCATGCCGCCGGCAAGAAACTGCATCTGAAGCGCTGGAAGAAACAAGGATATTATCAAGAAATAAGTCGACGCATCTCGATGTATCGACTCGGCGCCGCCAAGCCAAACAGGCAAACTACTGCTGATGCCGGCACCGATGGATGCAAGCAGAAGGCTGAATGCCAACACCGCCACCACCGACTGCCGCAACACGCGCTGCGCGCCTTCCCAGTCGCCGGCACCGATGCGGTGGGCAACCTGCACCGAAAAACCCGAAGCCGCGGCACTCAGCAGTCCGCCGAAGAGCCATGTGGTTGTCGACACCAAGCCTATCGCCGCCGAGGCCTCAGCGCCGAGGCTTCCAACCATCGATGCGTCGATATACTGCATCACTATCGACGACAACTGCGCCACAACCGCCGGCACACTCAGCATCACCGCCAAGCGCACCTTCTGTCCAGCCGACATAGTCCGACCATCGCGGATCATCGCCAGCAACCTGTCTGCCTCTGTCTTTATTCTCATAATTCAAAGTGCAAAATTAATCTTTCATATCCATTCTTTCAACTTTATGCACTATCTTTGTATAAGCATAGGAGACAGAAAAAGATTTATCAATATGGCTGGAATAGGAAAAACCAACGTGGCGCGTCTGCTTGACCGCGCCAAAATAAAATACGAGCTTGTGCCTTACGAGGTCGACGAAACCGACCTTGGCGCACAGCACATAGCCGACCAACTCGGCGAAGACATTCAGCAAGTGTTCAAGACACTTGTGCTGACAGGCGACAAGGTCAAACATTTTGTTTGCGTGGTGCCGGGATGCTGCGAGGTAGACCTCAAGAAAGCAGCGAAGGTGTCGGGCAACAAGAAGGCGGAGATGCTCCATATGAAGGATCTGCTGCCAACCACCGGCTATATCCGCGGAGGATGCTCGCCAATCGGTATGAAAAAAACGTTTCCCACGTTTTTCCACCGTTCGTGTCTTGATTTCAACTTCATCTATGTGAGCGCCGGTGTGCGCGGACTGCAACTGAAAATCGACCCCAAGGATTTGATTGAATATGTCGGGGCTTCGACAGCCGACATTATTGTCACACCTAAAGAGGAGGATCTCAACGATGAACACATTTGGTAAGATTTTCCGGCTGACGTCGTTCGGCGAGTCACACGGGACTGCCGTGGGCGGCGTTGTCGACGGTATGCCCGCAGGCATTGCAATCAACCTCGACCGTGTGCAGCACGAACTCGACCGCCGCCGTCCGGGGCAGTCGGCAATTGTCACGCCACGGAAAGAGTCAGACCGCGTAGAAGTGCTGTCGGGACTGTTTGAGGGCGTGACAACAGGCTCCCCCATAGGGTTCGAGGTGAGAAACGCCGACCACCACTCAGCCGACTACGGCAACATCCGACAGACGTTCCGTCCGTCGCACGCCGACTACACATACACCGAAAAATACGGGCTGCGCGACCATCGCGGCGGCGGACGCTCGAGCGCGCGAGAGACTATTGCCCGTGTCGTTGCCGGAGCATTCGCTCGCCAGGCATTGGATCAACTCGGCATCTCCATCTACGCCTACACTTCGCAGGTGGGCGACATCAGCCTCGACCCCGACTACCGCAAATACGACCCAGCGCTGGTGGAAACCAACGCCGTGCGCTGCCCCGACCCCGAAACGGCGGCAAGGATGTACGACCTCATCGACAAAGTGAGACACGAAGGCGACACCATAGGCGGCACGGTGACCTGTGTGGTCAAAGGAGTGCCGACAGGACTCGGCGAACCCGTGTTTGACAAACTGCATGCCCGACTGGCATACGCCATGATGGGCATAAACGCCGCCAAAGGCTTTGAGTATGGAATGGGATTCGACGGTGTTGGCAACCGAGGAAGCATGATGAACGACGCGTTCACTTCCGACAATGGAAAAATCCACACATCGACCAATCATTCAGGCGGCATACAAGGCGGAATTTCAAACGGCGAGGACATATATTTCCGCGTGGCGTTCAAGCCCGTGGCAACGCTGCTGCGCGACGTCGACACGGTCGATGCCTCGGGCAACCCCACCGTGCTTAAAGCCAAAGGACGCCACGACCCGTGCGTGCTGCCGCGCGCTGTGCCTATCGTGGAGGCCATGGCTGCAATGACTGTGCTCGACATGTATCTGCTCAACAAAACCACCCGTCTGTAATGCACAAGCCATACCGCGACTTCGCCGACTTCCTCCACGAGCGTTTCCCCGACTTCAAGGTGCAGAAGATTGCCATCAACGCCGGCTTCACCTGTCCAAACCGCGACGGCTCAAAAGGCTCCGGCGGATGCACATACTGCAACAACCAGACGTTCAACCCCGAATACTGCCGCCCGTCGCTGTCGGTGGGCGAACAGATTGAGAAAGGGCGCACATTCTTCGGAAAGAAATATCCCGACATGAAGTATCTGGCTTATTTTCAAGCCTATACCAACACCTACGGCGAACTTAGCCATCTTGTAGACCTCTACGAGGAGGCAGTGGCTTGCCCCGACGTGGTGGGACTGATCATAGGCACCCGACCAGACTGCATGCCCGACACCTTGCTGCAATATCTCGCATCGCTTTCGCAACGCACATTCGTGATGGTGGAATACGGAGCCGAGACCGCCAGCAACCGCACTCTCGACGTCATCAACCGCGGACACTCATGGGAGGACACCGTCGACGCCGTAAACCGCACACACGCAGCCGGAATAGCCTGCGGACTGCACCTCATCCTCGGACTGCCGGGAGAGTCGGAGGCCGATATGCTCCACACCGTAGACCAAGTGTCGGCTCTGCCAATCGACACCGTCAAGCTCCACCAGCTGCAGATTATCCGCGGCACGCGCCTTGCCCGTCAAGTGGCGTCAGGCGAAGTCAGCGTGGCACGATGGTCGGCCAACGAGTATATATCACTGTGTGTCAAGATAGTGAAGCGCATGCGCAGCGACATCGCCATTGAGCGATTCGTGTCGCAGTCGCCCGAAAACCTGCTCATCTCGCCGCGGTGGGGGCTGAAAAACTACCAGTTCACCAACCTGCTCCACAACGCTCTGAGAAGCAACGACAAAAAATGCTGACAATTTTATCGGTTATTTGGAATTATTCTGAATAATAATTTTTAACTTTGCATCCGTAAAAACAGAAGATAAAGACATTATGAGGCTATCAGACATAAAGACTGGCGAAAGTTGCGTGATTGTCAAAATTTTGGGTCACGGATCGTTTCGCAAGCGTATGATGGAGATGGGATTTGTCAGAGGCAAGAAAATCCTCGTTGAGCAGAACGCTCCGCTGCGCGACCCTATAAAATACCGAATCCTCGACTACGAAATATCGTTGCGACGCGCCGAGGCAAACCTGATAGAGGTGGTGCGCGAGCAACAAGCCGCCGACGTGCCCAATGAAGACATCGCAATCATCAAGGAAGACGACTGCGGATTTATAAACAAATTCGACACCGAACGCCACACCATCAACGTGGCACTCATCGGAAACCCGAACTGCGGAAAGACTTCGCTGTTCAACATCGCCTCAGGAGCAAAGGAGCACGTAGGAAACTACAGCGGTGTCACCGTCGACGCAAAAAGCGGGCGAATGGAGTACAACGGCTACTCGTTCAACATCGTCGACCTGCCCGGCACCTACTCTCTGTCGGCATATTCCCCCGAAGAACTCTATGTGCGGCGCTACCTCCACGACGAGGTGCCCGACGTGATTATCAATGTGGTCGACTCATCCAACCTTGAGCGCAACCTGTATCTGACCACCGAGCTCATCGACATGGACCGCAGCATGGTGATTGCCCTCAACATGTTCGACGAGCTGGAACGAAGCAAGGTGACGTTCGACTACGAATCGCTGGAGAGGATGATCGGAGTGCCTATGGTGCCGACCGTGTCAAAAAGCGGAAAAGGCGTAAACGAACTGTTTGACACGATTATAAGCGTCTACGAAGGACGCAACGACGTGGTACGCCACGTGCATATCGGATTCAAGAAAGACATCGAGGACGCAATAAAGCAAATCCAGTCGCAGCTCAAGAGCGAGGCAGACCTCGATATGCGGTTCTCCGCTCGCTACCTGTCGATAAAACTGCTTGAGGGCGACAAGGAAGTGGTGACTATGCTGTCGTCACTGCCCCACTACGCTGAAATCAAGGCGCTGCGCGACTCACTGGTGGCAGAAATCGAGAAATCGCACGAAGAGGATATGGCAACAGTGATAGCCAACTCAAAATACGGTTTCGTGTCGGGCGCGCTCCGTGAAACGCTCCACACCGAGGACAAGGAAGAGGCCAAAACCACGGCAATGATTGACGCCGTTGTGACAAGCAGGCTGTTCGGATTTCCGATTTTCATATTCATAATGTGGCTGATGTTCTGGGCCACTTTCACCATCGGACAATACCCTATGGACTGGATAGACGCCGGCGTGGGGTTGATTGGCGACCTCATCAGCACATACATGCCCGACGGTCCGGTAAAGGATATGCTCATCGACGGCGTAATCGGCGGCGTGGGCGGTGTGATAGTGTTCCTGCCCAACATCCTCATCCTCTACGCCTTCATCTCGTTTATGGAAGACTCCGGATATATGGCGCGAGCCGCCTTCATAATGGACAAAATAATGCATAAGATAGGACTCCACGGAAAATCGTTCATACCGCTGGTGATGGGATTCGGATGCAACGTGCCGGCAATCATTGCCACACGCACCATCGAGAGCCACTCGAGCCGTCTGATTACGATACTCATCGACCCGTTCATGTCGTGCGGCGCGCGTCTGCCCATCTATCTGCTGCTCATCGGCGTGTTCTTCCCCAACCACGCCAGCCTGGCACTGCTCAGCCTGTATGCGCTCGGCATAATCGTGGCGGTGGTCACCGCAAAACTGCTGCGTAAATTCCACTACAAGAAGGATGAGACACCGTTTGTGATGGAGCTTCCGCCCTACCGCATCCCGACCATGAAGGCCACGATGCGCCACATGTGGGCCAAAGGACAGCAGTATCTGAAAAAGATGGGAGGCATCATCCTCGTAGCGAGTCTCATCATCTGGATGCTCAGCTATTTCCCACGCCCAACGGAGGAACAGGAAGCGACTGCACGCACGGAAATGATTCAAGATGGCAACACCAACGTGACTCCGGAAAACGTAACAAAAGTGGCGACCACCGAGAATTCGTGTCTCGCACGCCTCGGCAAACTGGTGCAGCCAATGTTTGAACCGCTCGGCTTCAACTGGAAAATGACCGTGTCGCTGATTTCGGGAACGGTTGCAAAAGAAACCGTTGTCTCTACACTCGGCGTGCTCTACAGCGGCGACTCCGACAACGAGGCGGCTCTCGCAGAACGCATACAGAAGCCGAACCCGAAAACCGGAGTGCCCGACTTCACTCCGCTCGTTGCTGCTTGCTTCATGATTTTTGTGCTCATCTACGTGCCATGCATCGCCACAATCACAGCCATTGTGCGCGAAACGGGAAGCTGGCGCTACGGAGCGTTCACCCTTGTCTACAACACATTTGTGGCATGGTTGATTGCCTTCGCCGTCTATCAGATAGGAACATTATTCATGTAGCATGGCACAGCAACGCAACTACGCCATCTCCATAGCCAAAGGCTTTGCCATCATCTTCGTGGTGATGGCCCACGCCGACATGCCCGGCATGCTCAACCGCGCCATCTACCTGTTTCACATGCCTCTGTTTTTCATCACCGCGGGCTATTTCTTCAAGCACGAGACGGCGGAAAACCCATGGCCGTTTATCGTGAAGCGCTTCAAGGGTCTTTACGTGCCTTTCGTGAAATGGAGCATCTTCTTTCTGCTCATCCACAACCTGCTGTTCAAGATAGGCATTCTCAACGAGGTCTACGGCAACTGGACTGGCGGCACCACACATCCCTACTCCATCCACCAATTCTGGCAGCGGCTCACCAACATAGTGTTCTCTATGGGAGGCTACGATGAGTTTCTCGCCGGAGCGTTCTGGTTTTTCCGCGGACTGCTCGTGGCAAGCATCGCCTTCGTGGTGCTCTACTATATGCTCAACAACGTGAAGCGGCTGCGCGGACGCACTGTGGCGATTCCATTGGTGATTTTCTTCATCGCTCTTGGCTTTGCATTGTTCAAAGCGGGCGAAGGAGTAAAGATTGTCACACTCGTGCAGGGTGGCTACCGCGACACGATGGGCGTGTTGTTTTTCAGCATCGGCGTGCTGTACCGCAAATATGAGCAACGCATCGGACACAGCCTGTGGCTCGCCGCTGCCGGAGCGGCTGTCGTGCTTGCCGGATCATGGCTGGAATGCCGTGGCATGAGCCTGTCGGTGCGCATCCGCGACGTGCTGTCGCTGCCAGTGACGGGAGTCGCCGGATGGCTGATGACCTACAACATTTCTTACCACCTGTCGCACCTTAAGGGACGCATAATCCAGTTTTTGGAGTACTGCGGCGAGCACACTCTCTACATCTTCATCTGGCACGTGTCGGCATACAAGGTGGTCAGCCTGCTGAAAATATGGTGGTACGGACTCGACCCACGGCAGATCGGGTGCCACATGGTGATTCACGACTATGCGCAGACCGACTGCTTCTGGATTCTGTACACCATTGCCGGCGTAGGCATTCCACTGTCGGGATACTGGCTTTACAGCCGCATCCGGCAGCAACGCCGTTTTTTTTAATTTTTTGTGAAAAAAGTTGGGAATTTATTTGGTTTTTTGATTACCCCCCCCCCTATATTTGCAAAAAAATATCAGAGAAACGACAATGAATGCTACAATTCATAACTTCAACAATGCCGAGAAGCGCACAATTTCGGCTGAAGGACGCATTGTGCCTGCCCTTTCTCTCATTACGACATTCCATTCCCAAACAATAATTATAAAAATCACAAGCACCTCGCAACGCGACGCATTGTCGGCGTTCCGCTAAGCGCGGGTGCTTGTGCCAATATTGGGGCACAGCCCCGAAACATCCGACAAACTTGACCAAACAAAACTAAATTATAGACATAACCAAACAAAAACCAACCAAAACAATGAAAAGGTATCTACTTTCCACTTTCACGATTGCAGCCGCGGCGCTGCTCGTGACATCGTGTAACGATGAGATGGACAACGGCCTGAAGACAGGCGACGAGGGAACCGTGACATTCACAGCGCAACTGCCTTCGGAAATGGGAACTCGTGCGTTTGCCGACGGACTGACGGCGAAACATCTGCAATATGCAGTGTATGAGGCTGGGCAATCAACTCCTCTGAAGGTGTTCGGCGACGAGACAACTGTTGTGGGAGAAGCCGAAATGGTCAACCTCAAGCAGACAGTCTCGTTGAAACTGACCACAGGCAAGACCTACGACGTGATTTTCTGGGCCGCAGACAACTCCGCAAAGAAGCCTTACACATTCGACCCGTTGACTCAGACAGTCAAAATAACGTATACAAATGTGTATTCCAACAATGACATCTGCGACGCTTTCTTCAAGAAAGAAACAATCACCGTAAGCGGCAACCAAAATGTTGACGTCAAACTTACGCGTCCGTTCGCGCAGGTGAACATCGGAACCGATGACTTTGACGCTGCGACCATAGCTGGTCTCAATCTTACTCAGACACAAGTCAAAGCAACGGCTGGCGACATCTTGAACTTGGCAACAGGCAAGATGGAAGGCACTGAGGCAACACGCACATTCAAAATGAAAGCTATACCTACAGCAGATGACGGTGCATTCCCTGTTGCCGGCTATAAATATCTATTGATGGCATATATTCCCATCAGCGACACCAAGGAAACCGTAGATATGACATTCGGTTACAACGGCAAGTCCACATTCCGCTCTTTCACAAATGTCCCATTGCAACGCAACTACCGTACAAACATCTACGGCTCGCTGCTCACAAATTCTGTTGACTTCAATGTGGTCATCGAACCGGCATTCAGCGGCGAGTTCGCACATGAAGTGGTAAGTGCGTCTACATTTGCTGCTTTGAAAGCTGCCGTTGCCAACGGCCAGAGCGTTGACGCCGAAAAAACGCTTGTCCTTTCAGGCGGACAAAGCGAGACGCTCAATCTCGGAGACCTCTCAATCAGCAACAAAAATGACATTTGGAGCGACTCCGATTGGTCACTGCTTTCTGTAAGAGAAAACAGCTCGCTGACAATTACCAGTGGCGCATACATCGCCAAAGCCAACGACTGCTACGCTGTCGATGTTCAGGACGGAGGACATCTTGTTATCGAAGACGGACACTTTAACGGCAACGTCCACGCAGTCTATGTACTTGAAGGTGTTGCTGAAATAAAAGGCGGAACATTCGAGGTGCAACAGAAATATCCTGACGCAGATAAAGCCGATGAGTTCGTGCTCAACTGCTATGACGCGAACCGCGAAAACGGAACAGCGAAAATCATCGTTACCGGCGGCACATTTATTGGATTCAACCCTGGCGACTGCAAGGCTGAGGGCAACGGCACCAACTTCGTTGCCCCTGGCTATGCTTCAATCCCCAACGGAACAGCTGCCGACGGACGCACCATCTGGAAAGTTGTGCCGGCTGTGGAGGCTACAACAGCCGAAGGTCTCGAAACCGCACTCACCACAAGAGGCAAAATCGTGGCGTTGGGACAAGATTTAGAATACGCATCATCCATATCTCCTGCCAAAAACACTTCCTTGGTAATGAAAAACGGCGCAGTTTTCAAATCAACCAACGATGATTCAAACAACATCAACACCTTACTGTCAATAAGCGCAACTGGCGTTAAAATCTTCGGAAACGGCACATTGGAAGCAGCACCAAACCGCCCGAACCACCCATCAGCTGTCATAGAAGTGAGAAATGGCGGTTCTGTTGATATCAGCGGCAATTTGACATTTGATGCAAAAGGTGGCAGTATGGCCAACAATGCCATCAAAATTACCAATGGCACTGCCAATATCCACAGCGGATATTTCCACACCGCAGGAGGAACACCAAAGGAATCCACATCAGAGTGCATCTATGTGGCGGCCGAATATCTGGCTTCTGCAAAAGCAAATCTCAACATTTACGGAGGTGTATTTGAATGTGATGGTGATGCAACATACTTAATCAACTGTAAAGACGAATATCGTAGCAAATGCGCCATCAAAATCATGGGCGGCATATTCGTAGGCTTCAATCCTGCCGACAACACTGCCGAAGGCGCACATACCAACTTCGTTGCCTCTGGCTACAAATCGGTAGAGACCACCTACAATGGCAAGCAGGCTTGGAAGGTTGTTAAAGAATAACTAACAGCAAGCATCTAAAGCTTCACAATATGGTCGGCGTCGTGTCTGCACAGGCACGGCGCCGATTTCGTTTCATGTCACCGTCGTGCCTCGCGGCGCTCGTCGGCGCGGCTCTTGCTCGTTGTGACGAGAAACACGCCCACAAAAATCATCGCCACGGCAAGCCCCTTCATCACGTTGAACGAGTCGAGCCCGAGACAAACCGTCACGACACACGCCACTACGGGCTGCACGTAGTTGTACATTCCAGCCACCGTGGGACGCAGATTCTTCTGCCCGACAATGATAAACATATAGCTCACAAACGTGGCAAACACCACGATAAACGCCACGGCAAGCACATCGTCCCATCCAAGCGCAAACCAGTCGGTTGCCACAAGACTCGAATATGAGAACGGAAGCGTGCATAAGAAAGCGTACGTAAACATCCACTTCATCACCGTCACAAGCGAATAGCGGCATATAAAATTCTTGAACAGGACAAGATAGGTGGCATAACTCAGCTGAGCGAAAAGCACAAGCAGGTCGCCAAGTATGGGGTGCGCACCGGCCGCCGTTGCAGCGGCGCCACTGCCCAGAATAAGCATCAACGCGCCCCCAGCCCCGAAAGCTATGCCTGCCACCTTTTTCCCCGTGACCGGCTCACGAAGGAATACGGCGGCAAGAAGCATTGCCCACAAAGGCATACTCGTGGTGATTATCGACGCGTCGGCAGGCGACGACAGTTTGACCCCAAAGATGAAACTGCCCTGATTGAACACTATGGCAAGAAGCGACGCGGCAAACAGACGCAGCATGTCGCGCGGCGGCACGTGCTCCGGTTTTTGAAACAGCGACACTGCCCAGAACAGCACCATCGCGCCGAAAATGCGCAAATCGGTGAGCACAAACGGCGTGACCACACCGCCAGCCATAACAACCTTGGCAAGGGGCGACATCAAGCCCCAACTCGTATTCGCCAGCAGCATCGCGCCGTGGCCTTTCCCCGAGATTCAATAACGAAGTGCAAAATTTTCGTACTGAATAGCCACCACATTTT